>Ga0123352_10000660_pt1 | contig 42429 bp, 19 predicted proteins | sample TergutLab28metaG_FD_89700 | JGI IMG/M metagenome (GOLD analysis project Ga0123352, IMG submission 89700) | Labiotermes labralis P1 segment gut microbial communities from Petit-Saut dam, French Guiana - Lab288 P1 | ecosystem: Host-associated > Arthropoda: Insects > Digestive system > Gut ... | reverse complement strand
TAATTTGATAATCACAAGGCTATGTGATAAAAAGTATAAATCATAAAGCTGCTCATTCAGTAATTACCTCTACCTCTTATTACTGTCCAAATATTTTCTTTAGCGCTCTCTTCACATAACCCTGCAATGTACGTTTCTCTTTCGGGTTAGTCGAATTTATTCGTGTGTTGAAATGTCAAGCCATGAGGAAGCATGAGGAATTCCACGCATTTCGAGATGGAAGTGAATTTTCATCATCGCGTCCCGCTTGAATTACCCTAAGCGCTGGTATTCACTGTGGCGTATAAGATGCTGGGTGGACCTCAGTATTGGAATAAACGTAGCAGCGAAGAGAAAACTGCCTTCCTCTGGCGTAAATGTGAAAGCTCGTACTTTGTCGCTCTGCTAATGTAGATGTCACGGCTTAAAACACTTTATTATTCAACAGATGCACAAATATATAATTCGTAGATACAATTAGAATTATTATAAAATATTTAAAAATATTTAAAATTGCTCCAACATATTTCGGATCACAAGGGATCCATCATCAGAGAACTTTATACAGTGCTTGGCTAAAATTACAATAATGGTTCTATCGTGTCCGTTGACATGGACTTAGTCGGTGTTACGGCAGCATCTTTGCCTGTGGTGCGTGTATCTACTGCACAGTTTAGAGTGCCTCTCTAGACTGTGCAGTACACACACAGTGCCTCTCAAGACTGTGCAGTACACTCACAGTGCCTCTCAAGACTGTGCAGTACACTCACAGTGCCTCTCAAGACTGTGCAGTACACTCACAGTGCCTCTCTAGACTGTGCAGTACACACACAGTGCCTCCTTAGACTGTGCAGTACACACACAGTGCCTCTCTAGACTGTGCCGTACACACACATTGCCTTTCTAGACTGTGCAGTACACACACAGTGCCTCTCTAGACTGTGCAGTAAACACACAGTGCCTCTCTAGACTGTGCCGTACACAAACAGTGCCTTTCTAGACTGTGCATTAAACACACGCACCACGGGCAAATATGCTGCCGTAACACCGACTACGTCCATATCAACGAACACGATAGAACCATTTCTGAAATTTTTATCCAAGCACAGTATAAAGCTCCCTGATGATGGATCCCTTGTGATCCGAAACATGTTGGAGGAATTTTAATTATTTTAAAACATTTTAAAATAATTCTAATTGTATTAACGAATTATATATTTGTGCATCTGTTGAATAATAAAGTGTTTTAACCGTCACTGATGCACGGTACACACGTGAAGATGTCACGGCTTATTTACCAAATAATAAGAATTTGTCACATAATGCAATATTTAATGTGTCTATTAAATATAGAAATATTGTATCTGAATAGGCAATATGTGAAAAGAGAGGTAATGTAAATCATGTCTCCTCCATTTTATTCTTCCTGTGAACGAGGGGGCTAAACTGGATGGTCCATATTCGGACAAGGGACAAGGCAGAGTGAATATAGAGCTATTGAGAAATATGAGCAAAGGGCACAAAACAAGCTAGTCACCAGGAACTGAAGGGCAAGGAAGTTTACAAGTAATAACGAGGGTTTCATTCTTTATTGCTGCTTGAATTAATTCTGTAGTGGAACGTCACGTAAGTACGAGTCAGTATATAAGGATAGATTTTGCTGTAGGCCTTCCATATTGAGAGCTGTAAGAGTAATAATAATAACAATAAATAAAGAATGACAAGGAACAAGAATATGTCAAGCATACACAATGCCCAAAATCCCCTTTCCCCCCCCCCAAAAAAAGAGAGAAGTGAAAAGATAGGAGTAAAAAAGATACAGATGCATGAAGACAAGTTGGTTTCCTCATGCATGTGACACATCTTTGGTGTTTTCAAGAAACGGGATATAAATCTATTGTTCGGGGCACTGGAGAGATATTCCTGCCCCACATTCAAGGAAGAGGCTATCAGACACAGGCTACCAACCAACATACAAATTCACTTCCAGGAAACTTCAGAATCCAAGACATGTGCTTCTATGATTTGCATGTGATATGTGACTTGGCTTGGCGGGTTCTGCTGGAGTGGAATGGCTCTAGGTTTTAATGCCTTTTTATAAGCTCATAATGTGAACACTCAGTGGAATGTCTTATTTATAGGAACTTCAGTCCTTAAATTTTATTTTCAATAATAATAATAATAATGTAGTTCTATTACTTTTATACTAAGAGTGTACTAAAGAGTTTAACTTTGGTTCGTGAAGGGTAAATACAAATGAATTAAAAAAAAATCTCTGCGTTTGACAAAAACCTTTGGCGATATGTAAAATATATCCTTCTTAGATAAAATGATGTATATATATATATATATATATATATATATATTGAGGTATGTAGTTGACATACTGAACAATTAATTGAAACATTTTTCTAAACTGTGAATATTCAAGGAAAACGCAAGGAAATATAATTTTTGACTCTATAATCAGTGCAGTTCTGCTACCTTCTTAACAATCAGTTTTGTCTCTAAGAAATGCATATGAAAATAAACGAAATGTTTGATATCACACAAGAAGGAGTTTGAATATTACACTCCAATAAATTCAAGTAGAGTATCGATCTATATATTTTTTCCGAATGCGTTGTAACACAGACCGGTGGAATGCACTTCCAAAGGTAATATTACAGATATTAATATGTGATAATCTCACAAGTACTACGAAAATTACTATCACTGGTGAAGTCAATTTTCTGCTCTCTTAATTTTCAGTCCGTTCACGCAGAAAATCATAGAATTAATCTATGTTCTTTCCTGATCTCTCCTTTTTCCCCCATTTCATCCTCTTCTCCCTTCTTCTTCTTCTTCTTCATATTCATATTCATCTTCTTCGACCCTAGGGCTGGTTAGTATTTTCAGATATCTTCTTCTTTACTAATCGTGTTGTTACTTCCTGTACCTGTGTGAACTTCCTGTTCGTAATTTAACACTAGTGCCTATAAAATCAATAATTTGCTCTCTTTTGGGTTGTTTTAAAACCGTTTATGAATTTTAAGATGCCGATACTTCGGGCAGAATGAAATATCGCGGACTGGCACAGGGACAATACAAAGAGGGGTTTTTAAAATAAAATTTGCATCTTACGCATTGTTCCTTTACAGCACACCTGACTTCATCCAAAATTTCCATCTCGCCAGTCCAATTCATCTCGACTGACCATCTCAGTTTTCAGAAAAGACATACGAGAGATAAAAACATAATCGGAAGCTGAATAATAAAAGAAAACAGAGAATAGAAGAATGGCCTGTCATATATTTTTATTATAAACTTGTCGGCTTCCGCTAGATGTCACTTGTTTTCAAGCTACGGAAAGTTTCGCCTCTTGTATTCTGGATGGGGAAGAAGAAACGCTGATGTCTGTTGAATAGCTTCAAGTTTATCTGTCATTTATATTCGTAATAATAACAACTATAAAATTACAACACACGCACTTTTTTGACGGACTCTTAAACAGAGAAGTATCAACACTACAATATCACACATCACGTTGAAGTGAACTTCAAGCCGATTTACACTAAATGGTGAATTTAATTCACACCTGTGAAGATTACACACAAAGCCACATTTAAATAATTTGAAGCTTTAAAATACACAAAAAATGAAGTAAAATTTAATTAAGCTAAAATATTTCGCGTTTACATAGCAGTTCTGATATCAGTGCAGTCTAGAGAATCTCTTGATTACTTCCACTGTTTTATGGGGTAAAGTGGGGTTTTGTATGCGTAGTCAATTCTTGTTTTTAATTTATAGGAAAGGACAGGCATACTGTACTGCAAATATATGTTTTTTTACGAAATATATCCTAACTCAACATACGGAATTCCAGGAAATCTAGTTATGAATGTCATGTCATACGCTTTCACCAAACCTTTGCGTGTTTCAGTGTTGTACCATAAAAAAGCCAGATATTAGCAGTGTTAACTGCTGAGGTGGAAGGAACACTAAGAGACAAATAATATAGAGTACTGAATCTTTATGGTGTAACAGTGCACCGAGCTTTATGTTACCCATGCTTGGTCCATTACTTTCAGAATACGAACATTCTGTTAATTTTAAATAACTCTAAATATTTGTGAGTCTGGCGGTTATAAAATATAAAGTATTGGACTCGACACATGAAATGTTGTAACAAGATATACAAAAACCTGGATTGTTCCTACAGATTGGGTGCCAAATTTATTCTATACGTTAAAAACTATAAAGATGGAGGAACTGCGAGTGATTGACGGTTATACGTGACGTGCATTTTAGCGGGAATTTGTACAGTTTACAGAGAGAGGCAAAGTTTTCACAGTTCGCGCCATTAGGCGGGCCGTCAACTTGACACCGCGGAAGCTTTACCCCTCTCCAAAATATTACCGTTGCTTTTAAATAAGAGGATGAGTTGGTCCCAGGTCCAGCTGGGTTGTCATGGCACAGAGAAAATCATTTGATAGTAAAACTGTTTGCTAGTGGAAATTATGCACAGAAATGGAAAACTACATTATATAATTACGAATTGTTTTATAGTTTTTGCTATTGTCGTCACACATCCCTACACACGCCTACACAAAATAAATTATATATGTATAAACCCTCCCGATGGTGTCACTGGAATTTTCTTTGGCGTAAGCCTTCCCGTATCAATATGGTCCTGGTGTCGACTCAGCCTCTTAACAGAAATTAGTACCAGGAATATTTCCTGGGGGTAAAGGCGGCCGGGGCCTGGGGTTAACAACCTTAGCACCTTCACGTGTCGACTGTCTTCAAGTCCGGAAACTTCAACCTCCTGGGACCCTCTTGGCCAGAATAGGCCCGAACAGGAATTGTTTTACGTTTATGTATAAACACGCGCAGCTCTTTGTGTGTGTGTGTGTGTGTGTGTGTGTGTGGGTGGGTGGGTGAAAAACGTCATACTTTTAGAACCAAAAAGTTCCCCTATGTGCATCATACTAAGGAAAAGTATGTACATACGCTGCTTTGTTCTTTCTTCGTCTGTTATACGATAAAATCGCGGGACGGGATAGCGTAGTCGATGTAGCGACGGGCTGGACGGTCCGGTGATCGAATGCCGATGGGGGTGAGATTTTCCGTAGCCGTCCGGATTTTTCGTGGGGCAACCCAACCTCCTGTAAAATGGGTACCGGTTATCTTACACGGGGGTAAAGCGGCCAGGGCGTAACGTTCACCAACCACCTCCAAGTAATGCCAAGGTTAAAGAAGGAGTAAAGCTCTATATCTGCTAATCCTCGTGGGATTCATTGTCTGTTCTATGGTGGAATTTACCCCTGTTTATGGGGTAACACTTCAAGTAATATAAAGTTTTGTGACTAACATTTCTGTGTCTCACTGCAGTGAACAGCAAATTCACATATTTAATTCCCGATATCTTATCAAATAAGTAAACCGAAAATTTAAGAGTTTTTGGTAAGCAGTTTACATCGAGTTGGGATTTCATTACGCTGTTCTGATATTCACATGCTGCCATATTTGGGCTGGGAAATGGAATCGTAATGTTGAAAAGGTAAAATAAAATATGTATTCGCACACAAAAAATGTTGTACCATAATTTTAGTAGCAAGTCATGATACCAATATGACTGATTTGTTTCAACATAACCAACATGATACCCCCACACGACAGTAAACTCTTGACTCACACTACTGGCACCGTTAAGGCCAACTCAAGGCAAGACTTCGGGAAGGATCCGGCTAGAGTAAGGACACTGAAGAATGTGGTAGCAACTCAGGGAAGTTAATTCTGCTTCAAATATTTTCAAATCCTAAGAAGTAAGGACTTGACAGTAATCAGACTACTTTTGTGTCAAATGATCTTCCCAAACATACGCCAGCTCATTTAAGGGCCCCGCGACCTGACCGTGACGTGACCTTGACCGCTGATGTGTACAGGGGCATTTAAATAGAGAAGTGTAACATTGTCCATGACAGTCGACCCAACGTTCCATTACTATATCCACAGAAGTTTGTTGTTGAACGTTGTCTTGGGCTAATTCATCTCCAGTTTATACATCCACACTTCTTCAACCGATCCATTTTAATATTATCTTCTCATCTAAGGGTATGTCTCCCAAATGATCTCTTCCCTTAAAAGTTTCCGGGCACCATCTTTGTACGCTTTCCTCAGCTTCCGGTGTGTACTACATGTCCCGCCTATCTCATTTTTCTTGAGTTAATTTCCGTAATTGCACCAGGAGAGGTAAAGTTCATCCTTGAACAGGCCACGAAGACCCAGAGGGGGAGAAGAGGTATAGTTCAACTCTTTCTTTAACCTCAGAACTAGATGGCGTGGGTGGTCAAAGCCATGCCCCGGGTGCTTTACCCCGGGAAAGACCCGGTACCCATTGTATGGGTGGCTGGGTGGGTCCCAGGGCCAGTCTGGACGGGTGCGGAAAATCTCGCCCCACCGGCATTCGATCCCCGGACCGTTCAGCCTGTAGCGAGTTGCTATACCGGCTGAGCTACCCGGCCCTCCAATTGTACCAGGTGAAGAGTAAAAATTATAATATGTGTAATTATGTAGTGCTTACCTAAAAAATACGTGCTTCTTTTATTACGCCGACGGGAGAACACAATACAATATCGAGTCATGAACAAAATTCGAAACCTCTGTTTCTAGAGTTAGGTTCCATGAAGGAATGTCTATTGTCTGTCTGTCAGTCTCTCTGTCTTTCCGCCTATTTCCCTGCCTTTCGCTTTGTTTATTGGTCCAATGTCAACGTTAGGTCAACACTGCAAACTTTCATTTTAAAATTCTGCCGCAAATGTCTCTGATGGCTCACGAAACTGTGACCACCGATCTTGACTAATATCCCATTGTAAATGAAAACCGTCGTCAACTTCCAGATGTGTGCGTGTCATCGTTCACCACTGACGTAGCGTCACTAATGGCGTCTCCAGACTGTCTCAGATATGACATAGACGTATCTCCACCCACAGCAATAACCTACAACATCTGCTACTCTCCTCCCCTGTGCTATGCTTTGTGTCTATGCGTAGACACACAGTATAAGTGACTAGGAATATTACACATCAGAAGAAATACTTGTGATATCACAGTTGTAATTATACGTTATTGCTTAGTTAAATATCTATCAAACTCTATGCAGTAAGACCCCACGAGCGGTAAGGAAAGCAGTCAAACTGAGTGTTATTTATTCCGCAATAAACACCACAGCTGCTTGGTAATTGTAATAAATTTGCCAACTACTACTACTACTTCTACTACTACTGCTACTACTACTGCTACTACTACTGTTACTACTACTATACTACTACTACTGCTACTACTACTGCTGCTACTACTACTACTGCTACTACTACTACTGCTACTACTACTACTGCTACTACTGCTGCTACTACTACTAATACTACTACTACTGCTATTACTACTACTACTGCTGCTACTACTACTGCTACTACTACTACTACTACTATTGCTGCTACTACTACTGCCGCTGCTGCTGCTACTACTACTACTGCTACTACTACTACTACTGCTGCTACTACTACTGCTACTACTACTACTACTGCTGCTACTACTATTGCTACTACTACTACTGCCGCTGCTGCTGCTACTACTACTACTGCTACTACTACTACTACTACTGATACACTACTACTACTGCTGCTGCTGCTATTACTACTACTACTATTACTACAGACTAAATTACGTTTTTCTGGCAGATTTATTAATACAAGTTAAAGAAAAACAATTAGTGTTAATACATGAGCTGCAGAACTGGATTGATCTGGAGTACTGTTATACGGTGGTGAGTAATACAGTTTGAACAGCTCCTGATTAATCCAGTAGGTTATCTGTGATTCTGCAGTTAACACAATGGATGAGCAACTGCATTTATTTGGAAGTCAACAACAAGAAACAGAGTACTGATGTACCGCTGCTTGGATTATAATGCTAAATAATTCAGCCTAACTAACTATAAGTCTACTGCCGGCAATTACTATTACTGTAATAAAAGTAACAATAGTAATAATAAAACAGTCAGTCGTTTAATGAATTTTACATTTGCTACCGAAATAGACCGATGTCGGTGGTTGCGCGGGATAAGGCGTGGATCTGCGGCCGCACGCTTCCTGGGATACGAGCCGATCACTGCTCCAGAGTAGTTCTACTAAGTGTGATGTGTCTGAGCGTGATCGAGGAACCTCACAAGAGATGCCTCATCCCACTAAGGCTGTCGATCTGTAATTAAATAAAACGTAATCCACATAAGGCCTGATTCGAAATAATGTTCTTCAGAAAATATGTTATATAATTACAAAATTCCTAATTAGTTCTCTAAAACACTAATTGTTTAAAACATGTATATTGGTCTTTTAATCGCAATATACAATCACTCCGTATTTTAAGGTTCTATTCCCAAAATATTACTTATAAAAATAATTTATACAATGGCTCCTGATTTCTATTTCCTATTTGACATTATTTGCCGGTCCCAGTGGCAGCGCGGGCTAAGGCGTAGGTCTGTGGCCGCTCGCTTGCTGGTATTGTGGGTTCGAATCCCACCGGGGTCATGGATATATGTTTCTTGTGAGTGTTGTGTGGTGTCACGTAGAGGTCTCTGCGACGGGCTGATTACTCTTCCAGAGGAGTCCTACTGACTGTGGTGCGTCGTTCAGTGTGATCTAGAAACCTCAAGAATGAGGATGCCCTGGCCCACTGAGGGCTGTTGCGCAAAAAAAAAGACATTATTTGCCTTTTTTATTCTGTTGGCAATTTGTTTTCTTTGTCGCTCTGTCGTTGAAACACATTTAAGAAGAGACGCACCAAACTCTACGAGAACAATACATTGACAGATCTCTTTTAGGCTGTTTTTAATGTTTTTCTCCTTACTTTCCTTATTTACTCATTTATTTGTCTTTCTTATATAGAAATAATCAATTTTCTCTTTTTTGGCTGAACGACGCAGCTGTTATGTGGATGAAACGTACATAATAAGGCCTCATTAGTATAATCTCATAATAAACACATTAGTACTGTAGCTCATATAGCAAAAAGAGTTCGATAATATTATTGAGAATTCACGAGCCTATATTATAGAGTAGACGCTGTGATCTAATTAGTGACCTGCAGGCTTTCTGATTCCTCGACCATCCTGTTTCCTCTAGCCGCAATCATTTATACATTCTTTTATCCCGTCTGACATATCTGAATGCTGCTCTCTCAGCCTAGCCCCACTTTGTATGTCCTAAAACCAAGAGAATCACTCATGCGGACACTGTCTCCCTCTTGTATTGAAATAGCCAGTAGACCACAGGAAAGAGCAAGCCAATTATGCAACCAAGCCACGTAGCATACGCGATTGCTTAGCCCAACGTGAAGACCACTACGGTCCTCCTCGTCACCAAAACCACCTCCTACTGTACCTCTTCCTCTCTTCATTCCCTCAATCCATCCATCTATCCACCTATTCCACTTCTCTGGTATAAATACCCTCCCTTTATCCGCTGCTCTCCCTCGTGGCATCTCGTAATGCAATGTCCTCACACCGTAAATCATGGCAGCCTTGCTGCATTTGAGGTATCCTCTCACTTCTGGCTTTATTGTTAGAATGAGCCGTAGGAAGAAAAAATTATACTGTGTTCTATATCATCACGTGGGAAAATCCTGCAATTATGGCTGTTGCATTGATTGGAATATATAATTAATATACCTGCCTTTGTAGTCCAACTTTAGTAAGTTCCATGGTTTTTATGCCATTCTTGTATGACACATGACAAGCGAATGCATGACGGAAGTAAATATAAACTACTCCTGCTGTATTCCATCTGCTATATCAATTAAGGGATATCGGTTAATTTTGTGTCATATAAACCTATAAGCAATACATTTTAACACTCGCGCTGTCATTCAGTACCTACTAATTAACTGCAAAACAAAAATGATAAAAAATCCCTGCACTCCTACAAAAATGATCAGAAACGCGAAGTAAATGTTTAATGTTATAATATACCGGGTGTTAAAAAGGGGTTAGATATTTTAAGTGTCTGTAATACTCACTTAAATGAGCACAAAAGTCCTAGTGAACATAAATCCCAACACTAAATAGGGTGAAGTTTGTGTCATTTCTAGAGCAGATGCTCTATGTGGTCCCCTTGCATGTCAACGCAACTTTTAATTCTTCATCGTAAAATAATTTTGGTGTTACTCGAATCCCCGACACTTATTTTCTACTCGTTGCTCTAACACTTCTACGTCATTGGCCGGATCTGAATACACTATTGTCTTTAGGTGTGTCTGCCACCGTCAAAAATCCAGAGGATTAAATTCAGGCGAACGTGTAGGCCAGCTGACTGGACCTCCAGTTCCAGTCCAATATCGATGGAAAGTCTGGTATAGGAGCTGTCTGACAATGAGAAGAAAATCTAATGGTGTCCCATCACGAATGAAACAAATGCGTTGTTGCTAATGAAGAGGCAAATCTTCCAAGATTTCTTGCAAATAATTAAACAACAGGACAGGCAATGTACTATAACGTAACTAGAGACGTGTTCTTGCAACCAGCGTTGCAGTAGAAAGCTATAAGTATTACATATTCTGAGCATATGTTTGTAGCCTTAGGTATCCAGCATACAATGCTCGTGCACCACATTTTCATCTATGGACTGTACAATATTTTTCTATATTATCTCATAAGTGGCATTATTTTCAAAAAATAAATTTTTTGAGCTTAAAATTTGTACGTGTATTCTGATTTCTCTAAAAACTTTGTCTGAAACATTTGTCACTCTAAGAAGTATTCCGCGAGATATCACCATAATAATACGCAGCTTTCAGTTTAAAGTACCCGCTATTTTTGTCGGATTGTAATCAAACTTATACTTTCTAAACAGATTTTTGAAAAATACTCCAATATCAAATTTCATGAAAAGTAATTTAATGGGAACAGAGTTGTTTCATGCGGGCCGACCGACTGACAGACAGACAGACAGACCGACAGACAGACCGGCAGACAGACAGACAGACAGACAAACAAACAAACAAATATGACGCAGCTAAAAGTCGCTTTTCGCAACTTTGCAAACGCGTCTAAAACCGTTGGCACGCTGCACTTGTTAGTCTGTTTAGTAGGACAAATGGTCCTAAGAGCTGATCTCCTAATATGCCTTTTCCGACAGTGACGGACGTCCATTGTTTATGTCTTGAGGTGACGGTAGTGTAGGTACATTCATCCACCAACATCTCAGCACGTGCTGTGTTACGACACGTGTTGCACGGCAGTTTGCTGTCCATTTAAGGGAGTACAAAACACACATTCTGTGTAGTTATTTGGTAGAAGTCGGTACAACTTCCAATGCGCACAGCAATCCGTGTACATCTCTGTTTCGTCACCATGCGACATTTATACTCATCAGTATACAAAGTGATATCTTTAGCACTTACTGGATTAATCACTACGCAGTGCCAACAAGTGATAGGAAAGATACGCCACATTCTTTCATTTTACAACCCGAACCTAATAAGCAAGTAAGACAACACATGCTTAGAGCCAGTTACATCCTTCTGTACTAGAGAGATGCGAGCAGTTATCACAGCAACCCAGCCGCTTGACCCCGGGGAAACCTCTCGATGGCCAGTGGCTATGAGCTGAGTGAAAACTAGAGCCTGTCTAGACGCGATGTTCAAGAGCAAAGCCGTCTCCCCTACTAGGAACAGAACCGCAGCTCTCTAATACTTTAACTCTTAGCCTAATCACTGTACTGACTGAGCTATTCGGTTCGTGTGATTACAATAAACAGCCCTAATATTACCTACCTATACGTTACCCTAACAAATCACGTAATTTAAAAAGAGTAAATATTTCTTTCTTTTTTGATAAAGGGATGAAACCATTGATTAACTTAAAGGTAGGAATACAGTTTCGTATTTACGAAGTGGAGCAAGCGTCTGTTAATCCACGGCGCTTTACTAAGTATGAGAATGAATTAAACCGATTTTGGATAATAGGAAAAAGCTTGTCTGTCTTTTTGCACCAAGTTATAGAGGTTAGGAGGCCACGTGAGTTCAGCGTTCCACGTGTTCTTACCTATTTCCGATATTATTGTTATGGAACAGTTAGATTCAAGATACTGCCACTTTTACCCTTTTGCGATAGACTCCGTTGTGCCCTAACTGCTATATAAGAAAGTCAGTGGGCACTAGAGACGATTAAGAAAAACTTTAACAGTGATTAAATTCAATAACTAAACCCAGAAGTCCAGTTCAGGGCAGTTTACATTTTGGAGTTATTGCCATATATGGTATAGTAAGTTTTAACTGTGTATAAAGTACTTTAGTCCCTATAACGACCTTTATTATTAGAGACCAGTAGAGATTTTTCTGAAATTTCCAAGTTCTAAAAATATCTTCCTTCATTTGTATTGATTTTATGAGCAATGCAAATATTTGAGGGATGCAATATATTTCTGTACTGTGTCACTTTTATGATCATATTATTTGCTTTTTATTAAATTTATCATTGCGGATATGTTGAATTAAAGCTTAATGTACAAACTTATGTAAAAAGGAAGGAAACATGCTGCAACTTCCCAGCAAGTGGTGTCTTCGTCACTGACAGTGTAGCTCTTTCGGCTATAAATCGTCATTCATGTTGGTGAAAGTTTTAAGCTACGAGCAATACACAGTACTCTACAGAAGATTGCTAAAATCGTACAAGCTTCAAGTTAATTATTCTTCGAACCCCCTTTTTCGGCTACAATAACAAACTCTCCCCACATACGTTCACAATACCAATTACTTTTTCTCCGAATGGCAGAATGTCACTAAGCCATGTAATAAATCTTTCGAAAGTATTCCAAAATCTGAATACCTTGAAGATCTTCAGATGCCGGACAGCTGGCTAGAAGTCAGTATTCGGAAGTTCCTGCGACCGGCCATCTCAATACAGATTTTTCTTGGTTTCCTTGTGTCTATAAGCAAATGTTGAGATGGTTCCCAAGATTCCAAGTTGCCACTACATGCTTCTCATGTAGCCCTTCCAACTTAAATGTAGTAGTGAACAATTTCATGTTTTGTTTACATGTAAAAAACCACTGCCACCGGGCGACAACCCAATTGCAGTTAATAAATATTATTATTATAAAATTATGCAACAAACAAAAATTAATATTAAGTGCACAAAGCCGTTATGATTAGATTAGGGTAAAAAAATTACTGCTATCATTAAATTTAGAATCCTTTATCTTCTGGATCTCTACTTGTAAAGATAAATATTAATAATACAATTTTACCTTTTTAAATATGGACTCGAATCTTGACTTTATAGTCTAATGAAAGCATGTAGACATTGTTCTTGAACAAAGTATTGCTGACAGTTTCCGAACAGGAGTGAAAGTAATAAAATGAGAAAAACACTTGGTATGAATCCTTAAAACATACGTTTACTCAATTATCACTACACTTTTCATGTCAAAGTGAATAGAAGGGGTGAGAAATGCAGTATATGTGAAAGACATCAAGAATGCACGCAAAAGCTTAGAAAAACTTAGACACCTTGAACGACATAAGCATATGTGGAAGGATATCATTTAAATTGTCGTTAAAAACAGCGTCTGGGAGAGAGTGGAATGGATAGAACTGGCTGATGATATGGACCAAATACAGGATTTTGTGAAGAAGGAAAACAAAAGAGCTTTCCGATCCCATAATTAACAAACAAACTAACTAAATAACTGAATTACTGACTTACTAAATGACAAAGTAACTAACTAACTACACGGAACAGAGGCTTTCTTGAGAAGTTAAAATTTTATGGAAACTGAAGGTTCATTACCGCATTCACAAGAGTCCGCAACCTGTCCCTGTACTGATCCAGCTCAATTCAGTCCATGCCCCCATCCCACTTCTTGAAGATTCATTTCAGTATTATCTTTCCATCTATGCCTGTCTTTTCTAAGTGCCTTCTTTCCTTCAGATTTCCTCATCGAAACCCCTGTATGCATATCTTTATTCCCCCATACGCGCTAAATGGCCTGACCATTTCATTCTTCTTGGCTTGATCACCCGATCACCCGGACAATATTTGGTGAGGCGTACAGATCATTAAGTTCCTCGTTATGTAGTCTCCGTTATTCTGATCCTCTCAATAGGGAAAAATTTTTTTCACCAGCTGAGCGACTAGGTTTTCTAAATATTCATGGAATTAGCATAACGACATATATAGACAAAAAGAAAGTATACAAGTTGACCTGAAAGGTCGTTGATTGTAATACTGCTGCATAGCCGAGCGCAGAACTGCTGTTACATGCACCGGCGAAAATGGAAAAATTTCAACATTTCACTTTGAAATAAATGGAAAGTCTTCATAAATATAAATTCTATACATTTCTGCCAGTTACGATGGCAGAGCAATAATGCACCAGTAAGTGACATAACACTGAATTGTGACAACACTGTGTTTGTTTTCAGAAAAACAACCGACCTATTTCCTTTGAGATTCTTTTCTTTCTTATATCTTACAAGAAAGAAAATAAGTTATATGGATGATGATTTCATATCCCAGTAGACTTATTGTGTACGTATATCGACCATCTTCTACACAGCAGAAAGCGTCCGGACTTTCATTCATCACTTAACACAGAGGAAGGTTTCAATGGAAGGAAGAGAGTGCCTTAAACCAGGGATTTAACAAATAATGGCGTAGGGTAGCATAAAAATCTGAGCACATAGTTCTCCGAGTTAGTTACGAACCCAGTGCATACATCTCTGATAGAGGAAGGTATTTCTTCTGTATCAATTTTAGACATTATTTATTATTTTTCTTATATTTCCTACTATTCTTATTTAGATACTGGAAATAACTTTCTGAAAGTTAGATTTTATCCAGCAGATATCTCCTTCGAGGTCTTCAACAAACCACCAGATGCCAACTCCTGTTGTAACTTACATCTTTCTATTCTACACTCCGTCCCAATACTGTAGTTAAAATCCCTTGAAATGAGTCCGATACAAAAAAAACTGAAATCATCACTACTAAAACAATTTTCTTCATTAGATGGATTGTTTACTTGCTTATGGAAAAAAGTAATTACCCTACAGCCTGTCCGAGAAATAGACAATTCGGTCTTCAGTTGTTCTGTAGGTCTTTGTTGTTCACTTAGGCTATTGCCAAAGTTCTCTAAAATAATTTCTGGAAATAAACCGTCTTTAATTTATGTTTCCTTACTGCATTTTCACTGCAGATAGTTTCATAACAAGTAAGTAATAAATAGCATTCTAAGGAATTCATCTGCCTGCATTCCATCCACAATCATCATCATCATCATCAGCAGCAGCAGCGGCAGTGTTATTATCCTTAAGAATTTAGGTTTTGGCATAAAATTCTACTCTTAGATCTTCCAACTGCAACCAATATTTTCATCATTGGTTTGCTTTTTCCGGATACATTCCGGTGCTACTCAGCATTCCCTTTGTCTTCATTCTGTTTGTATTGCAGTCAATTCCTTTGGAATTCTTCAATTCCTGTGATGAAATTTTGGACATTTATCTTTCCTGTTTTGTCTGTAATTTTTTGACGATATACTATCTAGACAGATTCGCTCGATGTCAAAACAGTAAGATTGGTTTGACGTGGATGAATTGTTACAAAGAATTTTATTTTTGGATACTTTCACAGAAATGAATATTTAAAGTGGAATTCCAATCTAGAAGAACTTAGAAGTTTCCACAGCCGTATGAAGACCGACGGTTTCCTAAAACGTATATAAAGCACCCTTTCAAACCTCACAGAGAACGTAGTACATCATCATGTCGAAGACCAACCTTTTAATACCTTTCATGGCAGCAATCGATGATTAAGTTAAGACTTTCATGCAACAAACAAACACGCCGAATTTAAAAAATGCATATTTTTTTCGTTAAAGCACTTTGGGATTGCAGTACTTCCTGTCTTGTAAAGTGTCAATTCACAGAGTCGCAATTTGTTCTTGCTGTCACACGTTCTGTACTTATCATACCAAAAGGACGAGAGGGAAAGGGCAAGAGAATGCACGCAGGTTCCTTAGCCTGAATGAATGATTAAGGGACTTAGACATATTTAGGGCTAAAATACAGTAAGCTATGAGAAAATAGTAATGTGTTTAAGGTAGGTTAAAGTGGCAGGCTGTAATGATTAAGGAAATTGATGCATGAAAGAAATAAAATTTTGGAATAGATAGGCGACTATTAGCTTCTCAATACGATTTTCTTTCCACGGAGATGATTAAATACCAGCGTTGAGCAAAGTCAGTAAATGACCGAAATTGTAATCTGCATCCGAATTACTTATATTATTTTCATTGGGACTGATTTTGGAATTACAAATATTATTAAAATTTAAAAATTTTTGTAAATCCCTAGTTTGTTAGTAAATTCCGGGGAATCTGTATAAATAAATCCTTATATCCACAGAGGCATTCGTTCCCTTTTAGGAGAATGTGTTACAAACCTATATTATTTTACTTAAAAACTGTGCAAATAAGCGAACACTTCAAATACTGACAAAGAAAAACACGATAAAATTAAAACGCAAACTGAAACTTAATGTTGGACTTGTGGGTTTAATTATATAAACCTTTTTTGATTGAAGCACTTTAGATTAGAAGGTGGAAGCAGAATGTTTACCCAAAATGTTGGTAAACATAGAGTAGGCTAAAAGATGTCGCGTAACAGGAGTCCACAATATACACTGTTAACTCTGTAAGATCCTGCTAAAACAGTAATACATTCTTTTGAACATACATGCCCATATCAGGTTCAGGAGGAAGACTTAGCTACGTGGAGGCAATTACCCACATGTGTACAATTTTGTTACGAGCGATTTCAAACGTTAACGCTGTAACACGTCTGAAGTAATCTCCACTGTTTCAAGCTGCGTAGAAATACGGAAGATGAATAAGGGAATAGGGGAATTATTTTAATAAGGAACACGGTTAAGTCTTTCGAGGTGCGATGATATGTAGCCACATTATCTAGTGGCCTGTGTGCGAGGGAAGCAAAGTGTATAGTGAACTGTCTCCAGCACTTCGTCTCTCAGGCATGGTCATATGGCTCTTCTTCCCAATGCAATCAATATAACTTGTACGATCAGAAACGGACACTAGGGATGACAAAGAACAGAAGATGGCTTCATTTATATTGTTGCAGCGACGCTGAATTGAGTGATGCTATCTTGTTTTCTCGTCCCGAGAGACTTCGCCTTTCTCAGTGTCTCCTGTTATAACATCAACAATAACAGAAGTTTTTTCTTCTTCTCTCTTACAGTATGTCTAAGAAACGTCTTCTTAGTGCTGCAGATTTGTGGATTAAAAAAGAAGACATCGAAGCAAAATAAATTACTCGTTCTGTATGAATGTCATAGTAAAGTTATTTCTTCTTCTTCTTCTTCTTCTTCTTCAGGCGCTGGACCTCTTTTAATTGAAGGTTTTGGCCTTCTCAACGACATCCTTACACTTTGTTTTATCCTGGACACAGGTTAACCAATTTTTTATCTTCATTTGACCAAGGTCCTGTATGATGATGTCCTCCCATCTATATTTGGGTCTTTCTCTTGGTCTCGTGGTTAAGGGATTCCATTTAAATATCTTTTTAGCTGCTCTGGCTTCAGGCATTCTTTCTATATGGCCGAACCAGCTTAGTCTCTGGGCTTTAATGTAGTTGACTATATTTTCGTGCTTTATCAGTTTGTCCAATTCTTCATTGCTTTTAATCCTCCATGTTTGATTTTCCTTCGTATGCCCAAATATTCCTCTTAAGATTTTCCTTTAAAAGACTAGCAGTTTCTGAATCATATTTCCTTTCAGCACCCATGTTTCTGATGCGCAGGTCACTATTGGTCTTATTACTATTCTATATAATTTTAATTTCGAAATTTTAGTGACTAATCTGCTTTTGAAGAACTTTAGATTTACATAGTATGCCTTTATACCAAGAGCTATCCTTTCCTTAACCAGTAAAGTTACTAATTATGTTTTATCCAGTTTAACAAACAATTTCTTGAACATATTCTTACTTACTTGAGAGCGATGTTTCACTTCTTCTTGAAGACTGAAAGGGATTCTTCGAAAACTCGACAACACAACACAACGTTCTACAGATATATGGTCTAACCGAATATTCCAAACAATAGCAACGGTCGAAATCGAATTTCTCCATTGCTTATGGCCTTTCACTCCAAATACCTGCTGCCGTATGGCCATTTCATCTTGCAGCTGGGAGGTCAGGTTCTCCGAAACGTGGGAAATCCAAACCTTCCATTTATGTCCGCATTAGATACAAAATTTTACTTCCGCTGGCAGCTCTAACGATTGTAAGTACGCAGGTCATCAGGCAACGAAAGGAAACATTGTGAGTTGCTAAACATTGTACAGCCATACAACAGAGTGCCTCAAAATAAAAGAGATATCCAACTCTAAAATTATTGAGTCATTTGCGAAAACTGTTTAATACACAAGAGTTTAATCAAAAGACATGAAAAAGGCAGTCGATAAATAACAGCCCGTCTAGCCCATAGCTTGCAGAAGTAGTGAAATGTATAGCGTGGAATGTAGGATTAAGATATTTTGCTTTTGTTAGCCAAATTGTTTGGTACTACGTTATTTTTTGACTGATTACGTGACTGTTTGATAAAACTTTACAGAATATATCAACAATAGGAGATTGACTGGTAGTTTGCTTGTGAATTATTAACGGGGAAGAATGTGGAAGGAAATAATTGCAGCCTATTTTATTTATCCATTACAACTTTTTCATCTAAAAATATGTAAATCACAAATGTAGGTAGTAAATTTTTATGACAAGCTTCTACAGGCGCTTGCAAAAGTCGGCTGAGCAAAGCGACTACCGGAGTCGTAGTTGTCTGCCAGTCGGTCTGTCCGGATGGAAGAGCGTGACTCTCATCGTACAAATGTTCATGAAATTTTAATATCTGGTATTTTGGTACTTTCTTATAGGATTTAACGATATAATCTGATTTTATATTCGTGTTTCCGTGCATCGTAACTCTAAATTAATAAAATCCAACCAGATGCAACAGTATGCAGATATTTATTTACTGCAAAGTCACTCTACACGTTTCGGGTGTTTATCGCACCCATCATCAGAAGTACATAAAAATGTAACTGCAGTCTCTGGTAGGGGTAACCAAATATTTGGCTACGTTGGATGAAGGTTGTCGCCCAGATATTATGATCTGTACCAGAAGCTGCAGTCACAGTTTTATGTACTTATGATGGGTGCGATAGACACCCGAAACATGTAGAGTTATTTTGCAGTAAATAATTATCTGCATACTGTTGCATTTTGTTGGATTTCATTAACTTAATTTTATTTTAGTTAAAGTCAGAAACAAAGTGATCGACACTTTACACGAAGGCATTCATACATCTATGTGAATGTTAATAAAAATCCAACCAGATGCAACAGTATGCAGATATTTATTTACTACAAAGTCACTCTACATGTTTCGGGTGTCACAGCACCCTCATCAGGAGTACTAAAAACTGTAAACGCAGCCTTCGGTACAAGTCAAAATATCAGTACAGCTAGGGAAGCAGTTGTACCAGTATTATGACTTGTACCGGAGGTTGCGGTTACAGTTTTTAGTACTCCTGATGATGGGTGCTGTGACACCCGAAACATGTAGAGTGACTTTGCAGTAAATAAATATCTACATAATGTTGTATCTGGTTGGATTTTTATTAATATTGAATTAAGATGCACGGAACCATGAGTTTAAAAATCAATGTGAATGGTTTATGAATTGCGAGCGAGTTCTCTGTGACACAAATTATATTCTCTGATAGATACGAGCTGAGGCAAAGAAACATAGATTATCTATTTATAACAATCGCGCATGATCAGCTCTAAATCTTGTCAAAATGAAGAAAATACAAGAACAATAAAGAGACTGGAAATTCCGGAAATGTTATCTTGTGCGAACTCTTCCTAACTTCTTCTGATATGCTACTCATACTGTGCCTATACTGACATTCATTTGATCAACCAAATAATACTATTAACGAATACAATAAGATATAAATCTTAAAAAATCGTAATTTGTATTTTGTTCTTTTTATTTTATTTATTGAGTGCATTCTTTGATTTAAAGCGTGACCTCCTAACTTGTTTCATTATAAGGTGCACTGCATTCAACTTGCTGATCCTGGCGACCAATTTTCAAATCCTGTGTACACAGCAACGGAAAGTTTGATTCCGTAAAAGGCAGGTAATTCCTTGACCAGCTGCCCATAGTTATCTCTTCTTCAAACTCCTACTGCATGGAGGAGATTCGTAGTTCTTGGGTTACACGTCACATATTACGCTACTGTGCCTATGTTACGGGCAACAATGCAGCAGCAACAGAAATGAAAGCTGCCTACTTGGTTACAGAGATCCACCGCTTCAGTTATGGCGGAAAACTGTGCTTAGTTGAGTTTCTCTTTCAACTAGCTGCCTGGAACAAACAAATAATTGCCATATTGTACTCCGTGGGGACACATACTAAGACGAAGAAGAAGAGGGGATAGCTTCAAGCAGAGTGCACGGATTAGCGACATGAATTGTGCAATACAGCAAAGGTGAGGTTCTGTACAGTCTTCGTAAGAAGTTGGTTTTCCGGCAAACATAACATGGGGGTTTTAAAGCGTCAGCACTGGTAATGACTAACGTGACACCAAACTAAATATCTCAGCGGACCTCACAGATTTTACAAATTTAACTACCTGACTCAGTATCGAAATACTACTAACAAAGTACCCAAAATAACTAATGAACGGACTAAAAGATAAATTAACTAATAAGTGTTAAAAATGTAAATACGTAAGTAAGTAAGTAAGTAAGTAAATCTGAAGTTCAACGCTCGTAAGAGGGCAATAGCTGCTGAACTGGTCAAAAAATTTCCGATGTGATTGACACCCACGCAATTACTACCCTGTTATACAAAAGACAGACACTGGAAATATCTTGGTTTGAATGAATCCAGTATACAAACTCACTCCCTACGTATATAATACCCATCTCTACATACGTTTCCCAAATTGTCTGTTTTCTAATGTCTTTTGACTACAACTGTGTGAGCATTTTTCATCTCACTCAATTCGCTAAATGTCCCATCAATATCATATTCAGTATGGTCGAGAGATTGCACTACACTTTTGATTGGGACTGCAATTTTCAGTACTGCGGCGACATTAGCGCGTATAAAAGCGGTACTTTGACCTTCACCAGATAATCAGTGACATATGTGATCGCTGTATATTTTCTGATCACTTATTTGAACACTTCAACAGTGCCTAAAGTGTCACTCTTGCCAATTCCGTAATAATTCTAAGTGCTTGATTATGAAATATATGTCATTCCTTATACTCGTCCACGCGGTATAGCCCGACGCGAGGAGGTAGACGTCAGTATGGGCTGGAAGGGTGATTTATAAACAATAATTACGGCTGAATATCAGTGCTAAAGAACCGTAACTCAAAAATATAGATATCTCAGCCACCTGTTTGTGATGGAGGATTGGTGTCTTAATCAGCTGTGTGTAATACAGGGCAGGTGATCCAATCAGATCCTAGTACTACAGGATAAGTGTTACGTGCAGCAGTTTGAAAAACAAAATGTATGTCTCAGAAGTTTATAATGCAGTAAAATGCCTCAACCAGATATATGAGTAATGTAGGATATAGCCTACGTAAGTCACTGCAGCAGTTTATAATACGGAACAGCTGATGGAGTCCAATGTTTGTAACACTGGAAACATATCTCAGTCAGCTCTTCGTAACACAGGGCAGATATCTCAGTCAGCTGTTTGTAATATAGGACATATATTTCAGTTAGCTGTTCTTAATACACGATAGATATCTCAGTTAGCTTTTTGTAACACAGGGCGGATATCTCAGTCAGCTGTTTGTAATAAAGGACAGATATCTCAGTCAGGTCTTCGTAACACAGGACAGATATTTCAATTAGCTGTTTGTTGTACAGGACATATAGTCCAGTCAGCTGTTTGTAATACAGGACAGATATCTCAGTCAGCTCTTTGTAAAACAGGACGGATACCTCAGTCACCTTTTTGTAACACAGGATAGATGCTCCTCTCGGCTTTTGGTAATACAGGACAGTTATTCCAGTCAGCTGTTTGTAATTCACAATTTATGGCACTGTCAGCTGTTTGTGATACAAAACAAATGCCTCAGTCAGCTGTGTGTAATACAGAACTTACCTCCCAGTCAGATGTTTGTAGTACACGACACATGTCTCAGATGTTTGCTTTGCGTAGAAGGCAGCGTATGTGAACCTCGTATGAGTCTGATGTGCGGTGTCTGATGTGCAGTGTCTCTCGGAGATATTGCGTTTTACTAATCTGTTCAAAGTTTTCATTAAATGTGTTTACTGGACGAACACTGCTGCCGTATGGATTTAATCAACTGGAAAATAGAGTCGTATTATCGTCGTTATAATATTTATTATTTATATTCTTGAATTAGAATATTAAGGTACATATTGTTTATTTAATCATCCAGCTGTGTCATGTAATCTGCCTGACCAAACACCGACATTCCTACAGTCAGCACACACTGAGATTATCATGCATCTGACATTTTCAGTGGAAGGAAAGTAATTAATACAACTTTTAACAGAAACGAGGTGTTGTAACACGGAATTTATCTATAGAGTACACACAAATTCAATTGCCTCTCCACAGCAAATACAATGTATCCCTTGTACAAGAGACTTGTAAATACTACTTTGGGGAAAAGCACTCTTTTAGAATCTACCAGCGCATATATATACACACATATAAATGTATAAACACAAGACTTTTTCTGTTAAAAGAGTGATGTCTATTGCAACGACTGCGCTTTGTATGGGTAGCATAATATATAGTTTATGACATGACCTTGATTATAATGTTATACAAAGTCATGTGTAGGGACCTGACTAACAGCCCACAATCTTCAAGTACTTCATGGCTGCTTCCTCTCCACTTCGTTATTAATCACCACAATACTGCCCAGGAAATATAGCTACCAGACAACCAACTAGACAGCCGGAGTTTGATTCTCGGCTGAAGCAATCATTTTTCTTTTTGACAGAGACCAGCAATAAATCCCACCCAGATTTCTAACCAACCAGACACTGAGGCCTTTCCTTTGAGGATACAGGGGACTCGGTAAGGCTTAAACTCACACCAGTTATATGCTGAGGTTACTAAGGGGTGGGGCTGTAAGTACGTCACTCCATACGCCTTAATTACGTAATAAATAATTAGTAGGGACCACTTTCATTTATGTAATAATTACGTCACATTCCAACAAAGACTGAAGTTCACACCGCATCTTTACTATTTTTAAAAATATTCGATCGTAATCCAGTTAAATGTAATAAATAAATTCCTTTCTATTTGCACCCAACCTCTTTTGACCCTGACCAAAAACATGAAAGCACACGATGAATGCAAGTGCAACAATTTATTGTGAGAGTTCAGCTATAACAATAGTTAATGCAGAACTTAAGTGAATATATTAACATTCAATAACATAGGTATACTTACGTTATGATCCGTTTCAAGTAGCGTTTACCCCTTCTTACATACATCACGCAAACAAACACAACCTGGCCGACGACATGGCAACCAAAACGATGCAGGAAATAACGCAAGAATTGAATCCCAAGTCAACATATAATCCCAACACAGGGGTTCTTTGGTGGGCCGAAACCGACTTCTGAAAACCAGGCCAAGACGACAATTTGAAGATGTTCCCACTTCGACAACGCACACCAGAATCCGCTTCACGCTTAGACCGGAAGTTTCAAAGAAAGGAAAGTAGGAGAGGGAGAAGGAAAGTGAATGGAACTTCGAAAACCCTTTCGATGACGTCAGTCCAATAATACCGACAGAACACGGCACACGATCTTTATCTCTTCAATTGTAACTGAAATTCGTACTTGTAAATAAGCATCCAAGGGCTGGATACAATGAAAGGGAAATTTACTTTTGAGCGTGGATGTACATTAATACGCTTGTGTTATAAACTTCCTCTGCGTAATAAAACTTACTTCCGGAATAAAATCACACAAAGTTTCGTCATAATATGACTCTTTTGTTGTGTATTGTAATGTTGGAAATGTCTGAGGCCTTTATGGATTTGCTTGCAGAATTCCCGTCCCCCTGCCTTCTCCTTCAAAAGAACTGCGGTGGCGGTTGGCGGCTTCTTGATGTTAGCCTTGTTCAGCGCCTATCACAAAGATGCGTCGCCGGTAACGTTATCTCCTGAGTTACAGGCAACACCAAAATACGCCGGCTACGTGCACTTCTATAAACCTGTCGAAATGTGTGTTTCATTTACAACACACGACCCCACAGCTCAGTATTACAAGGCTGATCGCATTAATGAACAAGTAATCGTAAGATACAACAATTAATTTCTTTATATTACTTCATTCTGACATGATTCGATCCCAAAACCATTCTAAAGGGAAATACAATACAGCATCTTGCTGTAGAAATTAAATTTTAAAATTTCATCAATGGTTCTTCTCATAACTGAACTTTGTCATTGGTTACAACTACATAATACATTATTACGGGTCTGTCTACCCTTTTGATCTTTCCCTGAATATAAAATCCGTAAAAATATCTTCTCTGAGAGCCCTGTGTTATGTACAATTATATTAAAAGTATGCTTTTGGGGATGGTCCAATGAGAGAAACACTTATTAATTAAATACTTTATTGCACTTACTTTATGTCTGTACTGATTATTTCAAAGAAAACTTCACTTACAACTTGAAAGTGCTGTGTACAGTTTTAAAATCCCTTGCTTTAATATGAAAAGTTAGTCGGATAAACTGGAAGTAAGAAATCACTTGAAAATTTTATGCGTAAAACAGAAAAAGATGTTGAAATATATCTTACATAATCTATATTTGTTATATACAATGACGTGTCAGTCAAACATAAAATTTTTTATTTTATTTTATTATGTTTATTATCGTATTAGGGCTACATGTTTCGATTCTTACAGAATCATATTCTGGCCCTTCTAAGAAGAAGACGATTCTGTATGAATCGAAACATGTACCCATAGTACAATAATAAACATAATAAAATAAAAGTTTTGTTGTGTTTGATTGACACATCATTGTATATTTTATATATGTGTTAAACACTTCGGGATGGCAAACATTAAATTTAAAACTATCTTCATTATCTTTATCGTTGTACCGTGCATTCTGCAGTTTATTTAATTAATACATCAACAAATGCACATACATTTATTTAACGATCTAATATTCACATTAAAACACTTAAAACGCTCCTACATGTTTCGATCATACGATCATCCTCAGGGAGCATACTTTGTTCCTTGCTAAAGTTATAGTTTAAAAACACTCAGTGATTTACATCGTTACGTTGAATTGGTGCTGTGGCAGCATGTCTTGTGTATTGTGTGAGTCGTGTACTGTTCAGAATGAGCCTGGCTATGGATGTGTGTTGTGCGACATATAGCGTGAAAACACGTAGGAGCGTTTTAAGCGTTTTAATGTGCATTTTAGATCATTAAAAGAATATATGTGCATTTGTTGGTGTATTAATTAAATAAATATCTTACATAAATTTGGGGTTGCGCCGTGGAATGAATGAAACCTAGCTCAGTAAAAGTTTCATTGGCTGGTCCTTGTGAACCCTGTGATGAATTTGATGTTAGTGTGACCGCGCATCACCGGTACATGAAATAAACAACCAACTAGATGCTGCAATAACGGTTTATTAATGATTTCAATCAGCTCATTATGTTTCGGGTGATAATTTCGCCCATCCTCAGGAGCACTAGACCGTGTTTGCAGCTTGTGGTACAATGCACCGGCGATGCTGCCGGCTGGTAACCTGGATGCATTGTACCATAAGCTGTAAACTCAGTCTAGTGCTCCTGAGGATGGGCGAAATTATCGCCCGAAACATGTTGGGCTGATTGAAATCATTAATAAAAGTTATTGTTGCATCTAGTTGGTTGTTTATTTCACTGTGATGAATACTGAGGTTTGGCAGAAGCCAACGGTTTTTAAAATTAGCTCAGCGAGTAACACTCTCTCAAGAAGCCTTGCGCTGTATGGCTTTAGCTGTAACAAAGCTATGCATGTTGAACATCCTGTATGTCTGTTAAGCTATATAGCTACTAGTATTCCATACTGCATAATCAGCATGACAAGGGGACATTTTATTCATAGCATCGTACATGACATACAGTGGTGTCACGCCCCAGACATGAATATACGCCCTTTCCTATTCATTTAGTTGCATTATTCTACCGGCCTCTAAAATAAATAGGTCATGGGAAGCGCAAAGGTAAGCGATGTTTCTCAACCAAAATACGAAATATCAACTTCCGGTTTGGTTCAAGTATTCCTACTGGATATTTCAGAATATGTGAAGAACATGGGTGATTGTAAGCATTAAATACGTAGGTGTATCTAAATGAAACGTGTGGAGTGAAACTTTGAACACTTTATCTCATCGCTCATGGGATTTTCTGTGGCTGCACCGGAAAGTAGTGAGTTTCCAAGGTTTCAGAGATATCATATTCACATGTGATAGAACTGTGTTATATGTGTGTAGAGAAATTATGTGTCTAATTGGATAGCAGGGAACAGAGTTGAATAGATTAAGATTCTGTTCTACAGTGTAATTGTGGGTTATAGTTCTAAAGTTTACAGTTATTGTAAAAAATTTCTATTAAACAGGAAAATGTTTGACATAATGTGTTGCTGGATAAAGTAAAAGAGTTTGGAGGTGAAGTGTAGCACCTGCAGCATCTGCATGACTTACACTGTATGTGCACGAACGAAGCGAATTATTTTTAAATCGTAGTGTTGTTTGAAGACCAATCGGAATGAAGTTAATAGAAACAATTGCTGAATTTTATGTTTTGTTGAGCGTGCATCTTATTACATTCTTTGTAAATGACCAACTTGAAGCACAATTCTTTTTTCATATATTTGTTTATTCCAATTCTCTACATGTTTCGAGCAACCAAGTGCCCATCATCAAAAGAGTCAATTGAATCAATACGACCTCTGGTATATGTCACTGTGTGTAGGTGACCGTGTTGTATGCACCTGCATACCACACGGTCACCTACATACAGTGACACATACCAAATGTCGTATTGATTCAATTGACTCTCCTGATGATGAGCACTTGTTTGCTCGAAACATGTGGATTATTGGAATAAACAAATATACGAAAAGAATTGTGCGTCAAGTTGGTCATTTACAGAGATTAGAAACAATTGTTATTTGTTATGAGGACGAGAAGAAATCTATAAATAAAATATGCGTCTAATCGGATTTTGAGTTTTATAATAGGTGGTACATTACCCAATGTGCTTTAAGTTTTAGAGTCTACTTACTACTATATGTACTGCTAGATTTATTTTAAAAGTTCAGCATTTTCATCACAAAATGTATTTGTATTTCCGTTACATTTTTAGGCGAGTTCTCAAAATTGAGGGCAGCGACTATTAGTTTCCTTATGTCGTCCTGTTCGTCTGTCTGTCCTTCCGTCCGCACGAAACAACGCGGCCCCCAACTGAAGGATTTCCATGAAATTTGACGTTAAATTATTTTCGAAATTCTAAAGAGAAAAGCCAATATTTATTAAAATATGATAAGAATAACAGGTACTGTACACGAAGACTAATATACATTTTTGATCATACCTCGTTCAATCCTTCTTATAAAGAAAAAATTTTTATAATAACTTTGTAGAGGAAATCAAAATACACACTTCATATTCAATAGTCTTTTTTTTTTAAATCATTCCATTCGTGAGATAAGGTAAAGAAATATTGTTGACCCGGACAGGCCACAGATGAAAATATGGCGCATGGCTATTGCATGCTGGATACCTAAGGCTATAAAGACACACTTGGTGTATGTACTATTTATTGCTTTTGCACTGCAACAACGATTGGACGAAGACGCCCACCTGTGTTACGTTATGTTTACATTGTCTAACTTGTTTATAGTAAACAGTGCTATTTCGTAACCGGCATTATCAGAATGTGTTTATAAAGACACGAAATGTTCTCTGTGAGGTACGAACTGAACAAATATGAAACATTGATAAATTTTAGTCTTTGAGAGGATTCAAGTAATAAACTGGGTCAAATGGTGTCGTTCAAAAGATGAACCTCTGCTGCTGCCATGGTGGCTACAGCAGCAAACTGCTGAAATATATGTGCTAGATGCGGTACTAATTTGTGAGTGTTAATTATTTCTTCTGCTCACCCACCCTCTTATCCGTCTATCGTCTACTATTCGGGCTTATTATCTGGATGTTACGGGCAGTAAGTCCGTGTGTAACACAATCGGTAGATGTGGGCCCCGCCCAGATATGTGTTAGACGTCATGTATGACACTACGAGTAACATGTGTCTTCGTCATGTCATTTCGAACAGGGCGTGCCGCAACAAGCTATTGGAGGAACTCTGATTATAATGGGGCTCACCCGCATGTTCAAATCACAGGGACAGTCCGTCACAGCTACCTTCCTCTCAGTTCCTTCCACTCAAATACTGTTCAGATTCCCTGAAATTTTCCCGGAAGTCTCACATGCCTATTACTTATATCTGTTCCATTTAGTGGGAATACGAATATGGATTTCTAGGAAATAGTTGGGGGGGGGGGCGTGGACTGGATTGATCTGCTTCAAGACAGGGGCAAACGGTTGACTTTAATGTAAACGGCAGTGAACTTTCATGTTCCATACAACGCAGGAAATTATTTGGCCAGCTAACGAACTATTGGCCCCTCAAGAAGAACCATGTTACATAGAGCTAGTTCTTAGATATAATAGCAGATTTTATGGCTACGTGCATATTTTACGTGACGGTACGGTACCTTTTGTCTGTCTCAGACCGTATGCGGAAACTGTATTTTCGAGAGTGTGCTATCTGATGTATGAATGTGTAAATTTGTTCCCTGTTTTAACTAATGAATTCATGAAAAGAAAGTAATGCGAAGTTAAGGAGCAAAGCACGGAGAAATTCTCTGGTGTATCTGATGGTCTAGCGTCGGTGAGTTTGCAGAAGGTTATGTGTCGCCTTGTAATATGGTAATTATTTATTTGTACCAACAAATCCGCCGGGTAGCTCAGTCCGTATAGCGACTAAATACTGGCTGGACGGTCCTGGATCGAATCCCTGTGGGGACAAGATTTTCTGCCATGTCCAGACCGGCCCTGGGGCTCACCCAGCCTCCTGTACAATGGGTACCGGGTCTTTCCCGTGGATAAAGTGCAGCCAGGGCGTGCTGCTGACCACTCACCCCCTTCTAGTGCCGCGGTGATGGAAGAGGAGAGCTATACCTCTACCCACCCTCTGGGCCACACCGGACTTGTAAAGGGATCACTTTAGATTTTACCAAGAAATGCACATATATGTGTGCGTGTGTGTGTGTGTGTGCATTTGTTGGTACAAATAAATAATAAACAATAAAAATTCGCGGTATGTATATAAAAATATTATGGTAATACCTAAGAAAATAATATTCTTCAAGTAATTACCTTTTTCATATCAGCACGCTTTTCTACTTATACTCCTCTTTTGTAATATCAGAAAATAACCCGTTTTTGTTGATCATTGTGAAGAAAACAAGAATATAGTTGAACAGTATTGATAATTATATAATATGCGTCAAATTTTAACATGAGCTAATGAAACAATAAACTAAAGTTATAAAACAAACGTACGATTGATTCTTCTGTTACTAAGAAATACTTTCAGAAACTTCGGTCATATGGCTCACTGAGGTTAGCTAATTGTGAATAACAAACAGGCCGTGAAAATGTTATGGTAAAGACCCTTTATTCACCTGCAGGTACAGAAAATGAAATGAGTAAACTCTAGACAAAATACGGAACTTCAGTGAATTTTAAGCTCATGGGTCCGTGCATCATAATTCAATATTAATAAAAATCCAACTAGATGCAACAGTATGCAGACATTTATTTACTGCAAAATCACTCTACATGTTTCGGGTGTCACCGTACCCATCATCAGGAGTACTAAAATCTTTAACCGAAGCCTCCGGTACAGGTCATAATATTGGTGCAGCTACTTCCCTCCACCGTGGCCAGATCGGGACTCAGTCCCGATCTGGCCACGGTGGAGGGAAGTAGCTGTACCGGTACTGATATTATGACCTGTACCGGAGGTTGCGGTTACAGTTTTTAGTACTCCTGATGATGGGTACGGTGACACCCGAAACATGTAGAGTGATTTTGCAGTAAATAAATGTCTGCATACTCTTGCATCTAGTTGGATTTTTATTAATACGGAAAATCAGATTCATATTCTGAGAATAGGCATACAAAGAAATAAATATACGAGTAGAATACAAAATCGAAATGGACGTGTGTGTGTGTGTGACCTTTTCTACTAACAGAAACTAAGTTACTGTGAGATGAAAGTAATAATTTAACATAATGTTAAATGCTATTAGAGAAATTAAAAAAATGACATAGTGCAAATGTAAATCCTCCCTTCTAAATTCTTATGATTTTTTGGTAAAATTTCTTCGTACGAACTTGCAAACAAACATAGATAAATCTACACTACGTGAAAGTAAGACAACACTGAAGGCAGTATCTAATGATATCATTATACACTTTGAAGAGTAAATACACTCTAATTAGATTGGCTATTGGAGTAAATTTATTCGACATTTTGGAAGTTTCCTTTTCTAACTGAATAAATCATATTTCCTCTGGACCTGTAAGCATTCTTATAGCACTTGCTGCTGCAGTTGGTGTTTCCTTCAAAACAAATTTAACCAAATGTGACTACTTGTGTCGTCCCAGAATTACTGACAATTATGGACCTGATAGTGGAGGTACAGTTCAGTACATGGTGACACATACACGTAACTCCCATCGTTAATAGGACCCATCTGACCTGATTTGAATCTCTTAGAAAAATTCAATTTGGATCAAAAATTGTAGACACATTAATATCACTATTTTGTCAAACGTTCGTATTTCTCTTAATATCTATTCACAGAATTCCGAAAACAGTCTGTTATTATTCTTTGCTACATTCTGGGAATGAAATAAATCGTATTATTAGTGTCATAATATTCCAAATCCCCCCCCCCCCCAAAAGAAATATCATATATGTGCAAATTATGGTACATTGGTATTGTTTACACCCACCATCTTTATTTATTTCCGTGCGCATTGCTTTGTGGGTAAGCTCACATTTTTTACCTTATGCCTTTCTCCTGTGCTTCTAAAAAGGCCTCAGTTTTAGTAGCAAGTATAAGCATGTTATTGTACTAATTTACCCTGGCTAGAACTTTATCCATAGAGGATAAAAAAATAAAGTGATAAAAACTTCATCAATTTCTAAATATACCTTACTGCTTTGAACTTAGGAAGCACTTTTCATATTTTCCCCCACTGAAAATTAGGACATCTCTTAAATTCGGAAATATTACTTTCCACTCCTTGTTAAGTATCAAAAACACTACTTTCTTCGGGAAAGTAAAAAGAATTTTCTTGTAAAAATTGTTTTCTTTAAATCCTCTTTTAAAATTGGCGTGCGTCTTAAATTAGAGGGTCTTAAATTTGCAGTATTAAGGTATTTCTGCTGTCCGTTACTCTGTTAATGACAGCATCTAAAAAGGAAAATATCACACATTTTGAATTGATATAACGTAAACAACGAACCGCTGAAATGTATAACCTTACGCTAAGCATTCAAAGTAAACAAGACATATCTTTCCAAATTGTGCCAGTGCGTAATGAATTACAAAACATTTAGTGCCTGAGTCAGTGTTTACTGACGAAGGTGATTAGTTTCCTAACAGCATAAAATAAAAAAAGAGCCTCTTTATGTATTTTAATAAGCCTTGAAGCCATTTTGAAAGTGGTAAATAATTTTCGCTTACGAACTTGCGCCAAAGAAGTAAATGACAGCCTTTAAGTTTAAATTCAAGACCGCACTGAACAAAGGGAATTAAGCCGTATAAAATAACCTCTATTTGTTAATAAAGGTCATTTTTATTCTATGCTTGCAACGGTGCATAATTTTAAGTGAAAAAATATGAGCAATTTTTAAAAAAAGAATAAATACGCAAACCGTTAAGAAACACGTCACATTCCCCCACCCCCTTCTCAAAAGCTAGCTTATTTTTCCTCATTAAGACTAAATGGGCTTTAGGACTCATTAAGTCTTTGGACAAAATTAGAGGGTGCAAGCAGGTGTGTATGTTTGTATATATAGAGCCAGGGGGCAGATGGGGGTGACCTAAAATAAACTCATTACAAGGATACAAGGGGATGCAGAAGAAGGGACAGAGTAATAAGCCTATACGTTACAGCTTTTTAAAAGTAGAAATTCAAGAGAAGTTAAAAAATTGTGTAGCTGGTGTATGTCAGTTAAGGGAACTTAGTCTCCGGTAATTAGAAAAAGGAAGGAAAGGGGGTGGCCGGAGGTCTCCATTCAACCTACTATTTTGTAATATTGGAGGGATTTAACCACAAGGTATTTATTTTATATAAGCTTTTGTTGTATTTTTTAGGCAGAAGCTACAGGAAATTTCCTTTCGAGAGGGGGATATTTGTTTCATAAACCTGCCATTTCTGTTTCAGTTCAAAATTGAGTCCTTCAGTGCAACTCTGTTGCTAATCACGAAAGATGTTTAGTAGGTTCCTTATACATTTCGTCAATACAGTCAGGGTTTGGAGTCCTTCAGGAAGCGGAATGAGATCAGGATTAAAGTGATGATTGCTGCTGTCAACACCTGCATTACAACTGACCGTCTTTGGAGCTCATGCTATTACGGTTGTTTGCAGTGTCAGCTGCAGCCTAAGGTATCTGGCACCGTACAGGGTTATTCGAAATGATTGTCGGGGTTTTAACAACTTGTCATACACAATACACTTGAGATAGGAGTATACGTTTTTTTTATTTAATAGAAAAACACTCCAAGTGTTTGTTTCGTACCTTAGAGGTGCTCTATATGTGCACCCTTTGTGATTCCACAAACATCAACACGATAATCGAGTTCGTTCCACACTGTTTGTAGCATGTCAGTGATGATTATCGATTATCGTGTTGATGTTTGTAGAACCACAAGGGGTGCACATATAGAGTACCTGTAAGGTAAGTAACAAAAATTAAATAAAAAAATGCATATACTCCTATCTCAAGTGTATTATGTATGACAAGTCGTTAAAACCCCGACAATCATTTTGAATAACCCTGTATTTCATAGTCTATATTTCAGATGCATTGGGGTTTACTTGTGACGTCTGTCGATTCGTCTGTTTGTCCTTCTATATCCAGATTTCATCTTGAGAATCGGAGAACAGAATTCCATTGAATATGAGTCTGGAGAATTGTATAAAAAAATTAACTATCCACTGCAATTTGCGTTTAGATCAGATAACTGTAATAATAAATTAACTTTAAAATGTGTCTGGTCGCGTAAAAGAATATTCTGTTCAAAATACCCACAAAACAAATGTTTTTCATTCAAGTTCTGAGCATGTGAGCAATTTTACAGGCTTTGGACACATAGAGAAACCATAAAAATAGGATAAATTGCTGTATTATGTAAGTTCTTCATACTAAAATTAGAAATCCCATACTCCAAGCAGAATCTTGCTTGTGTCCTAGCAACAACGTTACAATGAACCAAAGATTAATCGCACATGGATTGAAAGATTTTGTTAGGGTCTGCAAGGGAGCGTATATTTATGCTTCCATTTCTAAAACGATCACTCTTAAAGTTAACATTCATAATTTTCCTTCAGCTTTCAGATTTTTGCTAACAATATATTAGCAGACGTGGATATAACGTAATCAATGCTCCGTACAATCAATTGATTACAGAGTGTTTTGTTCAACAAATTGCACAATTTTGTAATTTTTTGCTCAATGACACTATAAAAGAAGTAGGTTAAGTGGATGGTATTTGATGAAATTATGTCAGGACAGAAATCATTGCTGCTATTTTCTTGAGTGTCTGAGGGTTATAGACATCTCAAGAACATGCCTGCTCCATGCTTATTAAACTGCCTCTCCTCACCTTTGTTTTAGCACCTTCATTTGATAGTAGTGTGCCAAGATCCCATTTTTCACTCTCGGCCGGAGTTTTCTATCGTCGAATGAATCTGTTGCCAATAAATCGTTAGTCTGCAATCTTAATGGTTCCACTAACCTATATTAAGGCTGGTAGGCGGAGAGTTAACTACGTTCACCGACCGTATTACGTTCAACGTCGAAGGAAAGAGGGAGATAAAGTGAGATAACACCATTATTTACAGGTTCACTGCGGTTTGGTATCATGATAATGAATAAAATTATAGCACTGAAGGTGTAAGGACGCCGGACCTGACGCCCATGACGCCGTGTAAGGCTACTCGTATGGGATATTTTATGAATGTGTGTTACCCTTAATCTGGCGACATGTCATAATAAACGTTCGAATTCTAACTGTCGTTGAAAGCCAGTTTTAGTGATATGTGTTATATGACTATAAATTATAAATTATATTTATTTCTAAGCATCATATTTCTGTTAAATAAATTTAGCACAGTTGCTGATATTCAATGATTTACTTGAAAGTGTATGAATCTTGTAAAACAAAGGATGCTTTAAAGTCTGGTTTATTTTGAAGTAGATGTAAATACAATACTTACTTTTTTTTAACAGAATGCATAAATTAAGTTCTTTATTGTCCAACCAATGCAAAAATTATTATAAAATTGTTAAACTGTTAAAATCATTTAAAATTATTACAATAGTTGCTCCAACATGTTTCGGTGTACAGAAGCCATCATCAGGGAGCTCTCAGCCTGTGCTTCGCTAAAGTTACAATGTTGACTAAGTTACATATATCGTTATATGCAGCCACAATAACGATAACTTCAAATAACGATACATGTAACCGAAGTCAACATTATAACTGTGTCGAAGCACAGGCTGAGAGCTACCTGATGATGGTTTATGTGAGCCGAAAAATGTTGGACCAACTATTATAATAATTTAAAATTATTTTAATGGTTTTAAAATTTTATAATAATTGTGTGTCTTAGTTGGACAATAAATAACTTAATATTATCAACATGCACGGTGCAACTACGAAGAGAATGCATAAATGTCTCGGAAACAGATATATTTGATGTCGCGTAACTTAGATAACATTCTGAGAAGACCCAAATATGGAGCTTCGTTTTATTACAGTTTTAAAAACTTCACACCTTAGTGACAAAAAAGAAACATCAGGCAATGGCAGTAATTTTGCCAGTAGTTTCAATAACGTATGAAAGCGAACAGAAGAACATTATAGTTATGTATGAAAGTTTTGTCAAAACTGTAGAGATGAGTGTCTTGGTTTTAGTTATTTTGAACTGAGGAGTGAACAATACGTGCAAGTATTAGTCAATAACACAACAATTTATATTCTAAAGATGTTTAATAAAGGTTGATAGTTACTACATGTTTCGGCCTATTCCGGCCATCATCAGGCATTCATCCGAAAGTATGGTGGTAGTGCTTTATAGAATTGATGTGGTTGTGTCACGATGGTGAGATCTCACCATCTGTGATATTTGTTATTGTTAAGAGATGAGGAGGGGGGGGGGGCGTTGGGTTCCGTGATGTGCGCTAGCTTGGGGTGCAAAGCTCGTGTAGGTGTTTAATTGCTGCTGTTCTATGCGGGTCTCCAGTTGTTGTCTCTTCTTTTTCGATGTCTAATGCTGAAGAGCTTTGATTATGGGCATAGCCAAAGCTCTTCAACATCCAAACAATAACAAATATCACAGATGATGAGATCTCACCACGTAACATAACCACATCAATCCTATAAAGCACTACCGTCATACTTTCGGATGAATACCTGATGATAGCCCGAATAGGCCGAAATATGTAGTAACTATAATCCTTTATTAAACATATTTAGAATATAAATTGTTGTGTTGTTGACTAATACCCGCACATATTGTTTATATACACACAACTGGGATGGTTCATTTTAGAATTTTAGAACTGAGGAGTCAATTTAAGAATTTTTAATGGATAATAAGAATACATTCCGAGGTCGGGCTTTCACCTGATTTTGTCTTGATAATATGTCTTGAAATTTCCTTACTTTAGAAATATTATAAATTTTGTGGACAAATGAAGTACTTTGTGAAAATATAAATTGTAAGTATTTTTTGTGAAAATTTTCGAGGGTTAGAAGGAAGACGTAAGTTAATAACGCAGGGTAGAACATATGCATACACTTCTTGAATCAGGCCTATAATTGACCTCCTAGAAATGTTTAAGGATATTAAAATGTAATTTACTACGATTGGCGGGGCATGTGGGTGGGCTGCTATGATAACGAAGGCCTACATAAATACGGTAGGAATTCCCCTTGAAATTTTCCCTTTCAAATACCGTGAAATTTGTGAGATTTTTATGATGTGGATATTAAGGAGAAATGCTATGAAATAGTAAATCGTTTGGACGTACGTAGAACTGCATCTCATGGCGGTTTTAACATAAGGGGTATTGAAAACATGAGTTAAGTTCCCACGGTGTTAATTTTGTTTGATAATGATTATTCCTATCCCATAACGGTGGGGGTTACTTACTTTATACATAATGTCGGAGTATCTGGTGAGAGAGAAAAACCGAATTCTAATGACACTTGTTATGGCGGTTATTAAACCGTGCACGTGCACGAATCGCAGCAGCTCCGGTTTGGAAGATGAATAATAAGGAAATAAAAGTCACCAAATCGAAAAACAGAAGGTCTGCAGTCACGCATAAGCGGTTCTGATCTTTAATCTCTTTCCTTTTCATAACGTTATTTATACTGCGTTATACGTACTAGCAGTTAGTGAGCAAGGAAGAAGTGCAAACCAGCCAAGTCAGGTTAGGTGGAAGAATAATGCCGTTCTAGATACTTCACTTGACACTTCAAATATCAGCGGGGAATTCCACTGTAATTAAGAATGAAACAAAATTGGAAGAAAGATCAATTACCGCTTAATTTGAATACATCGCGTGGAAATATGCAAGCTCCATACTCAGTTTAAACCAAACACTCTGACAGGCGGTTACCTTGTAGTTTTATAAAATGTTACTAAAAATAAACTACAAATTTTTTTTTGTAACTAACAATTCCCACTTCTGCAGTGTGTAAATAATTGAAATGTATAATAGTCTATTATTCTGAATTTTATGTTTTGTTGACCATGCATACCTGTATAATCTTTTTCAAATGAAGCCAACTAGGTGCACACTACTTCTTAGTATATTCATTTCAACTGCTCTACATGTTTCGTGCAACTATGTGCCCATCATCAGAAGAGTTTACTGTATCTATGCGACACTGGTATTTTTCACTCTGTATGGGTGGCTGTCTGGTCGGCTGGTCGGAGTTGCAATGAATATACTAAGAAGCAGTGTGCACCTAGTTTGCTTCATTTGAAAAAGATCTATTATTCTGCTTCCCGAAAGTTGAAACTCGCAGTAATTAGCTCTACAAGTGTGTATAGCCAAGCTGATGTGTGTTCAGGTTTGCGTCATTAAGCAGCACACAGAATTTATGATGGCCTTCTAGCGGTTCATCATAATACTTCTCGGTCGTCTTAGCAACTGTTTGCCAGCAGAAAACAGATATTGAATAAAATTGGAACAGGATGTATTCCCAATTATCCGGGACAATTGTGAGGAAGGGGGTTGCACGAATAATTTACAAAGGCATATAATAAAAAAAAAAGTATATTTTACTGAACCAGGAAACAAATTAAACCAATTCATTTGTTTTTTACACCTACATTACACTAAAATTGATTACGAGCACACACTTGTTGTTTATGTCAATAGTTTGTAATAATTATTTGTACTGAGACTTCTGTTCAAGCTCTGGGGACTAAATCACGCTATTCGCGAGCGTTCTCATTAGTCTTTAGCTACTTATAGTGTAATCAGCACAGTTGATTACCCATGAACATATGATAGATATTAGGCCTACAAAAAATTCACATTTTACCTGCATAAGAATATGTGAAACGGTCTACAGAATACAGTGGAAAATGAATTAACAGCTTCATATAAAACAGATTGTATGATTGGTCAACATGTATAAAAAATAAAATGGTCAAAAACTAGTACGCATACTTGGGTATCGAATATCACCAAAATATCATTGACGGGTCGTACCTTATATGAAGAGTGAATTAGAGTTTTGTTACAGATAAATAAATGACAAACAAACAAACAAACAAACAAAAACAACTTAATTATCTTCACGATGATCTATGTGATAAGCGGCCAGCCAACAATCTTACAGCATTTTGTGCAAATGGAAAGTTCATCTTCTGTACGTGACTCAACTCTTTGCGTTAATTATACAAAAACCAATAATTATTGAAGGATCATCACCATATTCAAAACAGCACACTGCTAGTCCCTGTCCCGAGTCAGGATAAACCAGTCAAAATTCTACTCTTATGCTTCTTTACGATAAAATGTAATATCACACTCCTTCTACGCCTATGCCTAAGAGCGACCTCGCTCCTTCGTTTCTTCGAACGAAAACCCTCTATGAGTTTCTCTTCTCTCCCTCCGTGCCTCTTCCGCCACCCTTCTCATTCTTCCTAATTGGTCATCCTAAAAAACCTGGTTACAAGGAAGGGTCAATAAGTACGGCGTTACAAACCGTACAGTTCTAGACTGATAATGCTAAAAATCACAAACCCCGACATTTTTAATGCAATTCTCCATGTCCAATGCCATAAATATCTGTAAAATATTGAGACAGTAATTTTAAGTGACAGACGGACAAACAGACGTTACCTTCCTCCCTCTCCTGATATTGCGCAGATCACTCTTAGCAACATCAAGCTGTGTCTTGTATTGGGTGAAGTTGACAGCTTTAGTGCTCAGTATCTCCGGCCTACGGTTACTAAAACAAACTTACACCCGTTTTACGCATTTTATATTTTTCTCAAACTTCTGTCACTGGTATTTTATTGTTCTTGAACCAAACACGCCTTTAACATTGAAAATGGATTCCGATGTTTGTGATTTTTAACTTTGATGATGGTTTTACCTTTTATAAAATGGGGAATCCAAAGTAGAGCATAATTTGAGGGGACATTCTTCCCCAGTGCTGTAAGCATGACATGTTACCACTGACAGCATAACAAGATGTGACGTTGCACTTATCATTGAGCAATAAAAATAGAACAACTTTCACACATGCTATCGCTGATGCGAAAATAAAAACTTCTAATCCCTCTCCCTTCTTCTTTTTTATATATTCATAACACGTTGGATATTTTAGTAGACTATCTGGCGAAAAAACTTCAGGTACAAGCTGACACTCATTTAATTTCGCTTTATTAGAATGGATAAAATATTGACTAAATAAGACGTATATCATGAAGATCTAGGAAAAATAAGTCAGCTTTATACTTGGGTACAAGGGTCTGAATAACGAGACATGTGGTGACACACCCGATCATAGACACTAAAATTTGTCGAAATTAGAGTTACAGAAAATCTGAAAAAAAATTAAGGTGTTAATTATGATTAAAATCACTCTGCGATTCAAAGAATTATTCGCCTTGTATAGAAGACGATTTTTGGGCGCTTTCGCAAATTTCTGAAAAGTGAATAACGGCTTCATCATGTATTCCTCTCCGTCCGTCCGCAAGAAACAACTCGGCTACCACCAGACGGAATTTAATTAAATTTGGTATTCGATCATTTTTCTTAAATTTGTGGAAAAAAATCAAGTTTCTTTAAAATACGACAAGAATAACGGGTATTTGATACTACGACCAATATTCATTTTTATTGTATCTCGCTCAACTTTTCTTGGAATGAAAAATATTGCAGAGAAAATTGTAGAAAAAATCAAAACACAAATATTATTTTCAATAACTCCTTTTTCCCAAAATCGCGCCATACTTTTATGAGATAATGTGGGAAAATATTGTAGAGCCAGACAGGCCATAGATGACAATATGGCTCATGCGCATTGCATGCTGGATATCTAGGGCTACACACACACACACACACACACACACATACACACACACACACAAACACACACACACGTTCAGAATATGCAACACGTGTTGCTTTTCCACTTCAACTGTGGTTGCACGAACGCGGCTCAGTGTTACATTGCCTGTCTTGTTCATTTCTGAGTTCGTAAATAATGGTCATAACGCACCACAATTTAAAGCAGTAGAATACAGTGATTTAGTAACTTCGTGTAATTCGTGTCACGTGATGAACCTCATGGACATCTTAGTAGATCCCTGTAGTGCAGCAATAGATTCTGTTTTATCTTTATATCATGGTTATATATCTACGATATTCCCGACAAACCGCCACAGGAAAATTTTGAATTAATACAGTACAGGCTTGCGTACTCAAGCAATGAGGCAAGGAATGGGTAGGTGCAAATATAAACAGTACATTAAAACGGAAAGTGAGGTAAGAGACATGGCTGACATGTCATAATGTCATGGCAGTTCCTACCATCCTACTAGTGTATGAAAGTGAAACTTGGATTAATAAGAACAAGAAAGTTATTAGAATTCAAGAAGTGTAAATGAAATTTTGAACATATATCTAGATATATATAAGGTGGCAGAAAATTCGAAGAAATAATTTACAGATTGTTCTAAATATATATATACGACGAAATGTGAAGAGAACGTACCGTTACTAACCATTACAAGCGTAGTGGTTACTTCATGAAACACCAGGTTTAAAACTAAAAATTTGTACGTTTTGCCAACAGAGTACAAATCTTAGACCAATTATTATCAGAATATGCTACAGGTTGCTATTCTTAACAATTAATTTAAAACAGAAAAAAATAGTATGTTTTAGTGTCCCTTGGGCTTGATATTCTGTCGAATGTCGCTACAAATCAAAGCGAACCAAAACCTCCCGTGATTCGATTTTCTGATTCTTATCTCTAGATAGTTATTAGATATCGATGGACGGCGGAACGGCCCGTCGTTATGTTTCTACGTACACAGGACAACACAACACAGAAAGAGACGGACGTGATTCGAACACACGATATCAGGAATCGGAAGTACACGAGTGTAGGCATCACACATCACACATCTCAATGTCACCGTCGCATTTAAACATATTACGTTTCAATTCGTCTCTCAGTTCCAAGCAGAGTATGGGGACAGATTTAAGATACGACGAATTTAAAAATGTATTTTTCTGCACACAACAAACAAACTAGCGAAATAACTAACTTACTGAACTCAATGCAACAGATTCCTTCATAAACAGCTAACATTTCTTCAGCAAGTAAAGAACTTCCGCGTATTGCATGGAAAAGGAAGGTCCATTACTATGTTCGAAGCAGCCCGTCATTTTTCCCCATTCTGAGCCACATTAATCCAGTCCACCCCTCCATCATAATTCTTGAAGATTCATTTTACTATTATCCTCGCAACCATGCCCATGTCTCCCAAGTTTTCTCTTTCACTCACGTTTTCCCAACAAAGCCTTTGTGCACCTCTCCCCTCCCCCGTACGTGCCACATGCTCACGAATTTCATTCTTCCTGATCTATCGGAATAAAATCTGACGAGGAGTGTAGATCATTAAGATCTTCATTATACAGTCTACTCCGGTCTCCTGTTACCTTGTCCGTCTAAGGCCCAAATATATTCCCAAGCACCCTATTCTCAAACGTCCTCAGCCTTCTTATCTTTCTGTAGACAGTGTGGACATTATGCTGAAGGCGGCAGGTTATGGTGTATTGCAAAGGAAAATACAGAGGTCCGTTGTGAGTTCGGTAGTGTGAGGCGGAGTGTGGAAGCAGAACGAGACATTAGGGTTCTGTGAGTGAGTAGGGGGACTGGTGAGAGTGGGGAGTGGGGTGTTATTGAGGAAATAGAAAAGAAATATTATTGTGCAATTCAAACTTTGCTTGCTATGTAACTCGTAGTGTCTCAGGGCGATCATCTCCCACTCTCTGTTTCACTCTATTCTTTATCGACTATAACACACACACACACACACACACACACACATATATATATATATATATATATGTGTGTGTGTGTGTGTGTGTGTGTGTGTATACACATCAGCTAACTATTGTATGATGTGAAGTGATAATGTAAAGGTGCAGGAAACTTATGAAGTTTTATACGAACAAAATGCAGGCGTAAATATTCTACCTGGAGCTATCGTAATGATATTTACTTCACATTTAATAATAATAATAATAATAATAATAATAATATATAATAATGTATTTATTTACTGCAATTGGGTTGTCATCCAGTGGCAGTGGTTATTTTACATGTAAACAAAACATGAAATTGGTTGCTACTAGATTTAAGTCGGGAGGGCTACATG
>Ga0123352_10000659_pt1 | contig 42432 bp, 29 predicted proteins | sample TergutLab28metaG_FD_89700 | JGI IMG/M metagenome (GOLD analysis project Ga0123352, IMG submission 89700) | Labiotermes labralis P1 segment gut microbial communities from Petit-Saut dam, French Guiana - Lab288 P1 | ecosystem: Host-associated > Arthropoda: Insects > Digestive system > Gut ... | reverse complement strand
TGCCGCTTGAAATAATGTATGAGATACTCAGGAAGGAAGCCGATCCCGAGTATGTGATGGACTTAACGAGTATAAAAAACCGCTATATAGCGGATGGGCGTGCGGTAGTATCGGAAGATGGGCGTCTTATAGAGTTCATAGTGCTGGAACGCTAAAATCCCCACCGCACCATCATATGTCCTACTGCGCAAACTGTGACGCCATTTTCGTTAACAACGCATTCTTTGAACTTACGACAACCCTTGTTGATTTTGTTTAGCGCAATGATCGCAACGCTTTCAGAGTTTTCGAGGAAACATAGTAAACAAGAAGGGGGTATGTGGAATTTTAATACAGATTCGGCAGTTTTTTAAAAAGTGCCGGATAATGGGGAGCCGGGTTCCCAAAAAACGAGGCTGAAAACGAGGACTACGACCTCAGAATAAACGAATTACATATAGGACAAATGTTGAGACACATTTAAAAGGAGGAAAGTCTGTGAAGAAAAAAAGCTTTTCCGCAGTATTGGGATTAATGTTAGTAATCGTAATGCTAATGGGAATTGCGAGTCCGATTGCAAGTGCAACGGGAGCGAGTATTGAAGTGCTCAATCCGTTAGGAGTAATTGAACCGCTGGACAACCAGCCTCTTGCAGAGCGCCCGGTCACATTGGCAGGCGCTAATATTGCATTGGCATTTTACGCCAAGCCCATGAGTTCCCACGCTGTCAGGGCTATTGGTGAAATGCTTGAGGCAGACCAAGCGTTTTCCGGGCTAACGGCAAGATTGTACAACATAGGACATGCATTGGGCGCAAAGCCGTTGAGCTATTATGAAACATTAGCAGGATATGATGCTGTTGTACTAGGTGTTGCTGATTGTGCAAACAGCGCATGGTGGGCAGCTTACCATGCGATGATGATCGAATCACGGGGCACACCTGTAGTAGTGTTGACACACGCGCTATTTGAGGAAGCACTGGATGCAGGGGCTACGGATAATGGCTTTACCGGTGTGCGCAGAGCCATTATTGAACCAAGACAATGGAGCCGGGCGTTAGGCAGTACCACGGCGAATGGGGATGTTAGCTTCTTGAGAAACGTGGTTTTAAACACAGGTGCTAACGGTGTGCTTGCTCAAGCAAGAGCAGCTTTGACTGTCCCTTTGACAGATGCCGAAAGAAACCCGCCGGATATTACCGCGCAGCAATTTGCAGGCTGGAGTAGCGGCGATCCGACTATAAGGACATTCACTATCACCGGCGCTGATGAGGTAAGAGCTGACAGAGCATTTGACAGAATGGCAATGGACCTTGGTTTCGGCGATGGATTGCCACTCATTATGCCTACGCAAGCACTTGTAAATGAGATGTTGGCAGCAACAACGCGTGCGCCTGAGGATGTACTTGGGATGGTCATGCCCAGAGGTGGCGCGATAACCGTAGAAAAAGTAGCGATTAATTCAGTTATGGCAGGTGCCAGACCGGCGCATTTTCCGGTGATTCTGGCAGCAATGGAAGCATATGCAAGCTCTTGGGAGGATGGAAGCCTACTGTATCACTCCCTTACTACCAGCGATAACTTCGCTTTGATGCTTCTTGTAAGCGGACCAATTGTTGAAGAACTTGAAATATCTGGACAATGGGGATTTATCGGCTCAGGTAATGAGGCAAATAATGCTATCGGACGCGCTGTGAGATTGAGCATCCGGAATATCGGGCTCAACAGGACACATGTCACGGACGGCACGGCTCGTGTAGGACGTCAGAACGACCACGCTATGACAGTATTTGGTGAGGAACCTCGCAACCTTCCACCTGGCTGGGAGGGCGTGCATGAGCTGATGGGATTCGGTGCAAACCAAAGTACTGTAACTCTGCTGGGATATGCTCCGCACCAGATAGGCGGTGCTGGAGGCAGTTTCCATGGAACATGGGCGCCACAAACAGTAATAGACAGCGCAAGGAATCTTGCAAGTGTTGCAGCTCAGAATGTTGTCATTGTTACATTCCCGATTTCTGTTGTGGAAAAGGCTCGCAGGGAGCTTGGAATAAACAACAAGCAGCAGCTTTTGGATAATATGATGGCAACCGCACCTGCAGGTTTTAGCAGATATCAAATATGGCCGGTTGTAGTTGGTGATCCTGACGCTGTGCGAGGATATAGAACAAATGAGGCGTTCTACAGGGCGCAGGCTTTCCAGACAAGGCTGATTGGTGGAGCGGCATTACCGACTGCCACTTATGGACGCGATGCCACAACCCCGGGAGCGCCAAGGAATGCCAGAGTTGTGTGGAATGACGCCGGTGATGAAGCTACGCTGTCTTGGGATACTCCGGCAAATGCGGGAGGAAGCGGAGTGAGCATAGTCCGTTATCAGGTCTCACTGATGGACGGTGCCGCTGCGGGCGCACGAAACCCGGGAGGTGTGATACCACACACAGCTACGGCTTTGCCAAATAACCCAGCTGTTTCCGGAGGGTCTAACATTCCTCAAGAGCTAGGTGTATTATCGGGAGACCATCCTTCGGTAAGTCCTTGGGTCAATGTACCTATAGGTCAACGGTATTTTACATTTACAAACATTGACGAAAATGATCAATATTTTTTCCAAGTACGTGCAATAAACGATTTGCAAAACGCTTTCCAACTTAGACATCTTGACCCCGGGTTTGCGCCGGATCGCACAGGAGCAAGCGGACGCGGAGCTTGGGCAGCTGCGGTGGTGCAACAGCCGGAGCCACCGCCACCACCGCCACCACCACCACCACCACCACCACCACCACCGCCACCACCGATAAGCGGCGGAGGCGGATGGGTTGCGCCGCCATCAACAGTGATTGGCGATGACGATGTGCCTTTGGCTGACTATGATGATAAGGTAGAGCAAGCGATTGCAAATACAAATGATAGCAACGAAGGAACAAGTGTAACAGTCACAAACACATCTCCGGCAATACCGGTTGAACTGCCTGGAGATGCGGAAGGACCAACATTAGTGACAGTTCAGCTCCCGGCGGGGGCAGCAAGACAAACTACCGTTATGGCGATCCTCAACGATGACTTGACCTTTACGGCGGTGCCAACAAGAGTCAATGCCGATGGAATAGTGACAGTTCTTATTAGTGAAGGTGCAACACTTGTTGCGCTAAGAGTGCAATCAGGATTTATTGACATTGATCATCTTATCCAACACGTTCAGGATGAAATCAACACGGCAGCAGCTAGGATGATTGTTCAAGGCGTCGGAAACAACAGATTCGACCCGACAAGATCAGTGCTGGTGTCAGAGGCAGTAACTATGTTTATGAGAGGTATTGGTATGCCTGCTGATGAAGATGCGTCGGCTGCAACCGGAGTGAACCAGGAAACATGGTTTGCGGCTTACCTCAACACAGCCATTGCAAACGAGTTAATAGGAGGCAATATAAACCCTACAGCTCCTATGACACGCATTCAAGCTGCAGGACTTCTTGCAAACGCTCTTGAAGTGTTCGATATGAGACCGGAATTGACAGAAGCGCAAATTGATGATTTGCTTGATGCGTTTGTGGACCTGCAGGGACTCACTCCCACTCAGCGTGAAGAGCTTGCGGTTACCGTATATCACGGAATATTCCGTGGACATGCGGATGGCAGAATGGGACCGAATGATGTGCTCACACGCTCCCAGATGGCAAGCCTTGCAGTACGATTCCAGAATCTGATTCTTGACATGTAGAGAGGCATAGTTTCATATGCACAAAAAGATTTTAGAAGGAGGATCACCTTTGAAGAGTAGACTATATAAAGTGCTGGGGCTTGTGATGGCTATCATCATGCTGGCAGGAGTACTGCCCATCACAGCCATGGCAATGCAGGAATTTACATTCCTTAACCCCTTGGCAACGATTGAACCGCGTGTTAATACACCACTTGCATGCCGTCAGGGTATAATAGATATTCTGGAAGGTACTGGACCGAGACAGTTGCGCATTGGCTTGGTTTCCTACCATAAGAATAACAATGCCGAGTTCCCGATGGCTCTAGCTGAAAAACTTAAAGATCATCTGGAGGAAGAGCATGGACCTGATTTAGAAGTTATCATAGTAACTCAGGCCCCTGGTCCGTGTCCGACCAGTCCCGCACTTGGCACACGTCCCGGACTAGACTTTCTTTTCCGTACAATAGTTGACGACGACCCAAACTTCATTCCGAACATAGCGCATCCTTGGAACAACAGACCGGATATCGTGTACGATATTTGGGCTGAAAGAGTAGACGCTTTGATAATGGGGGTAGCGGATTGAAACTGCTGTACATGGTGGAGTTCCAGCCATATAAAAGCAGCAGAAGAAAGAGGTATACCCTCAATATTCGTTACGACATCAATGTTCAATCGCATTATAGTGCCTGCGCTGAGAGTCAACGGAATCAGCCTTGCACGTCTGGTAGTCTTAGATCAAGTCTTATTTACAATGGCATACAGATTCGGCGGTCCGGCTCAATACACGGCATACGATCATGCTGATGCCAGAACCGCGATCGACTGGATGAAGGCAAATGTGCTAAATGCGAGAGGTGATGGGCAATATTTCTGCAGAGAAATGAAATGGGCAAATCTGTGGGAAAAATCAGCATTCGATCAAGCTTTGTACGGTCTGACAGCACCCCTGACAGACATTGAGAGAAACCCACCTCCGATGACCTATGAGGAGACTATGCTGGGCTTTAACAATGATCGTTATATAACGATTACCGCCCCATCCCTCTCACATGCGCGTCAGATATTCAACAGAATCGCAATGGGTAACCAAGGTTACGGTTGGGGCATTGGCAGCAGGATTCAGACTGGCGTTGAAGGGATCGGTTTCTATGGCAACTTTGGCGACGGACTTCCGCTTGTACCACCGACAAGGGAGCTTGTGAATGAAATGCTGGCAGGCTCTGAGCGCGGTAGATTCCCCGATGATATTGTGGGATATCTCAAACTTCAGGGCGGTGCTATGACTGTAGAAAAAATAGCTATCAATGCAGTGATGGCAGGTGCCAGACCTGAGCACTTCCCAGTCATACTGGCGGCAATGGAGTTGTTTGCGGCGACTTGGGAATATGACATGATGTGGTATCATGGATTGTCAACAGGCAGCAACAGCACACTGTACATGATGCTCAATGGTCCGCTGGGTAAGGAGCTTGGCGTTTCGGGTGCGGAAGGCTCTCACGCAGGTGCGGGTCAGGAAATTAACAACATAATAGGTCGTGCCATAAGGATGAATTTCCGAAATATGGGTCACATGACTTTGGAAATTGACGATCATCAATATAGAGGGCGTGAACATGATTTTACCCTCATCTTTTTCCGTGAACAAGAAGAATACCTGCCCGGTTGGGATCCGGCAGTCAACGATCCTATTGATTCATGGCGTCCGTACCACGTGGAAATGGGATTTAGACCGGAAGAAAGCACGATCACCATTTGGGCAGGTCCTTCAAGGGGCGGTGCCGGTGCTTTCGGTGGTGAGCCTGCATTCTGGACAAATGCAGCAGCGTCTGCATTTAGTGGTGCAGGAATAGGGGCGCAAACAGTTGACTTCACACTCGTTTCTCCGGGGATGGCATATGCGCTGTTTACCGATCACGGGCACAGAAACAAGGATAGTATAAGAGACATGATAGGGTCAGCAGGATTCCCATTCCCAACGCTTCTGACTCATAGGTCTGTAACTGTCAATCCGATAGTAGCCGGTGGAGACCTTGCCGCTATTCGAGGTTTTGCCGGGTCTGGAAATTATCGCAATAACTGCCATCAAATCAACCTTATCAGTGGGGCAACCTTGACTGAGCACGGTAGGGCTGCGAGCATATTCGATGTGCCGCATAGGGGAGTGTTCGGTGATCCATCGGGTAGTCATGTCTTTATAACAGACCCCGCTCGCCTTGATCCGACAGCAAGGACTCCCGCACCTAATGGAGCGTGGCTGCCTTCTTTGCCGCGGAATATTCAAGTGACATATAGTGAGATCAATGCAGCTCCCGGCAGAACGCATGTAACTGTGTCATGGGAGGCACCGGCATGTAACGGCAATACCCCGATTATTGCATATCAGATATCGTTTGATCATGGCGGTCTGCTTCACTTCCATACGGTCACGGACACCTCAAGCACTGTTACACCTGGCACCGGAATTGTAGCTCCCGGCGTTGTTAACCTGCTCCCTGCGCCAGATAACTTTAACAGTGTCCGTGCCTCATACAGCAGGGATGACCACATATGGGCTCCGGAAGGACATCCGCAATATACACTCGGATATGTTCCCGCCTCGGGGATAAATGTACCACATCATCCTATCGTTCAAACAAGCGGTGCAAACAGAATTTATTCTGTTGGTGCAAACACAAGATCAATCACATTTATGAATATGCCGGCAGACTTTGAGGCGTTCTTCAGGGTTCGTGCCATAAATGGCTTGCGTAATGCGCTCAATGTTGATGCAACTGCGACAATTGGTGGTATTCAGCAATCTCCACCGGCCAGCCCGAATAATATTCATTCGCTCGGTGGTATGCTTAACTTCGGAGGGACCTTCCATGAACGCATGACAGCACGTTCCAGCGGACGCGGCGCATGGGCGCCCTATGTCGGAACTGATGGCAGCCAAAGTCAGGTAGTTAGTGTTAACACACCGGTAGCACCTGCTGTGGTTACAGGAGCGATTGAAGGTGCTGCGGCGAATCCATTCGTTTCCGCAAGAGTTAACCTCGGTCATGGTTCGGCTCGTGCATCGGGAATTATCCTTAGTTATGACGGCGATGTTTTTGAAACCGGTGTCGATTACACATTCAATCCTATTACCGGACTTATAAGATTCTCGAACATAGCTCTCAGACGTATTGCGGATGGGTTAGCCACGAGTTTTGTTGCTTCGGTTGAGTATGCAGTGTATGCAGAGGATGAAGATGCTGGTGATTATGAGTATGGGTACGAGTACGAGCACGACAATGACCAGTATGATGGCTATGATTATGATAGCTATGAGGACGGAGTTTATGACTATGTAGACAATGGATTCATAACCTATGGATCTGACATCCTTGAGTATGATGCGAAACCTGCATACATTCTGTATGGTGGAAGTGCTGAGGCAGTTGTCGAGTTTGCAGCGGTTGTAGACTATGCAGCTTTTGCAACCTTTGAGCCTTTTGCAGGCACGAAAGCAATAACGATCGAGGTAGAGTTTGTCGGCACAGGAGTGACAGGGTCAATTATAATTAACTATGACGATGCGGTTATTCCAAATCCAATTGCGCACAGGACAAACTTCTCCGATGTCAACGTCCGTACCGTAAACTTGGGGTCACCCGCACCTGTTTCGACGGTATACATTAACTTTGGCGGTGTTATCTTTACCAATAGCAGCGTAGCTGCAGTTGAAGTCGGTGGGATTGAACTGACGAGAGTGGAGCACTTTAGTGTGCATCCATTCCTCAGAGTGCTTCAATTGACCACTGCCGGACTGATGCAATTGGCTGATGAGAATGGTGGACCTGTTCAGAAAAACACGGCTGCACCTCAGGCATTGGAATTGCCTATCGTTATTACATTCAACGATGAGTTTGAAACCGAACTCAGTTATGTCATAAGGGTGCATGACACCAGAACAGCGCCATAAGTGCCATAGTATAAGAAAAATTTGAGCAGCGCTGTGAGATTAACTCAGGGAAATTGCTCATAACAGATCAATGCAGTGGGTTAGTATTATAACTTGCCCGCTGCATTGATATTTTTGTACGCTTAACCGTAAGCGGATGCCATGATTGTCAATTTGCATTTTAACTCATGCGCCCGCATAGTGAGGCGACTATTAATTTTTCAAACACCCAATCGGAACAATCCACACTCCATTTTTCATTTGGAAGGCATATTCTGTACATGTTAATACCATGAGAAAAGCAGTTGTAGCAGTCAAGCAAAAGATGGCTTATTAATTCAAATTGTTCCATTAGTTAATCCATCCTCGTGAGTTTCTGTTCTAAGTTGCTTTATGAGAAGTTTTTACCCATCGTGGTGTACTCTGTGATATGGACTTTCGCTGGGGATTGTGGTATGGTTCTTTTGTTCTGTGCTTGTCTTTTTGGTGAGTTGCGAACACAGTTGTATAGTATAACTTTGAATTCTGGAGGGCGTGACTTATGGCAAAGTATGAACGTAGTCTATGCGGTGATTTTGATTCCTTACTAAGGACTTTAGATCGCGAGATTTTAAGCCGCAGTGTTTCCGCATCTTTTCAAGACGGAAGTGACTTTATGATGGGCAATGTCCGTTGTGCTGTGCGGGTATATGAGCGCTACAGTGCTGTTGGTGGCAATCGTTTAGCGGCTAATATTACATTATTGGGTGAAGGCAAAAATATAGCTCTATCTGTCATAGCTTCCGGTGGAAGCCAAGCTATGTTTTTCAAAATCAACACCTTTGGAGAAAGTGCTTTTACCGAAAAGATAGCTCGTATTGTAGAAGAATGGGAGCGACAATAACGCACAAATAGTACAAGATTGGTATAGCGAGGTTTCCGCTTCAACATCAATTTCACGTTGCACCAGCGTGGGGCGCGACTGGATATCTATGCTGGCAGGCGACGAAATCCGTATTTCAATCCACGCGCCCGCATGGGGCGCGACTTGGAGCTTTCCCGCGTCGCAATCTTGGCGTTGATTTCAATCCACGCGCCCGCATGGGGCGCGACCGTGTGCTCAATCATCTGCGCATTTAGCAAATTATTTCAATCCACGCGCCCGCATGGGGCGCGACGTCGTAAGGGTTTCTTGCCGACCACTCTTTAAATTTCAATCCACGCGCCCGCATGGGGCGCGACCTGGGGCTGCCGCCGATGGTCAAATGCCAAGATTATTTCAATCCACGCGCCCGCATGGGGCGCGACGCTTTGGGGCTGGTGTATTGTTATCCATGTGGATTTCAATCCACGCGCCCGCATGGGGCGCGACCGGGGGCGCATCCCGGGGCACTACCAGAGGCACATTTCAATCCACGCGCCCGCATGGGGCGCGACACTTCCGGCTCTTCATGCGCCTTTGGGGAACATATTTCAATCCACGCGCCCGCATGGGGCGCGACTGCGTACGTGGGCGACGGGGGAATATAGGGGTGCATTTCAATCCACGCGCCCGCATGGGGCGCGACCTCTCTTACGTAAGGGAGAAGCTCTTCCCTTCATTTCAATCCACGCGCCCGCATGGGGCGCGACCCCTGAAATGCTTGGGCACGCCATCATGAGTTGGATTTCAATCCACGCGCCCGCATGGGGCGCGACTTACTGGTCTTGGTTTGGCTTCGGTGGTCGTGTTATTTCAATCCACGCGCCCGCATGGGGCGCGACTTCTTGAAATAACTATACAAAGGTTGCAGTAGATTTCAATCCACGCGCCCGCATGGGGCGCGACCATCGGCGTAACTGTTAACCACAGCACTGCGCGCATTTCAATCCACGCGCCCGCATGGGGCGCGACCTACTTGTCGGAACAGACCCCGCATATACAGGGATTTCAATCCACGCGCCCGCATGGGGCGCGACCGGGGCATGGCATATACAACTGCGTCTTGATGGCATTTCAATCCACGCGCCCGCATGGGGCGCGACGATATATGACTTGACTCAGATTGATGCATATTATTTCAATCCACGCGCCCGCATGGGGCGCGACAGTCTATCAAAAGCCGTGCGTAATAAGCTAAAAATTTCAATCCACGCGCCCGCATGGGGCGCGACGCAGAATTCCATTCGCGCACATGGATATCTACATTTCAATCCACGCGCCCGCATGGGGCGCGACCGCAAAAGGTAGTGTGTCTTTTGTTTTCATACCTACATCTTGCGTATCGACATATTGACAGAAGTTTGCCAATGTCGAAAAATAAAAAAACTTATACTAAAATGTTGCATTTCCGGTGCGAACCTTCCAGAGAAAGTATGTTTGCTTAACATTCGCACCAATGCGCTATATTATCAACTCCCCCTCTAATGGTATACTCGACTTAGTTCCTATGTGTATAACCTTCTCCTTGTAGGAGTTTCCAAGATTGTAAAACCTCAAACTGTCTTCATCAGGATTGATGATGTTTTTCAATTCGTCCTGCAATGTGACAAACCGGCTCCAATCAACATTGCACTCAAAAACAGAGTTTTGAACACGCTGTCCATTAGCAACACACTTTTTTGCCAGTTTATTAAGCCTTTTTCTCCCGGCAGGTGTTTCGGTCGAAACATCATAGGTTATTAAAATCAACATTATCAGTACTCCCGGTACAAATCAATAATTATTTCCACAAAAAGGGTGGATATTCTTCTAAATCACCTCGAATTGTTCGTGCAAGCAGGAGTGATTGCACGTGTGGCACGATACCCCATTCTAATTTCTCTTTCAGAAAAGGGTGAGTTATTGTTTCTTTTTTTCTCTGCTGCCATGCTGACAAAAAGGTCTTTCGCGCTTTATCAGACATTAAGACTGCACCTGATTCTTGGGTTTCAAAGTCAGAAGGCACTAACTCGGCACGGTTAATAAGCGATAAAACAAATCGATCCGCAAAATGAGGGCGCAACTCTTCCATTAAATCAAGTGCCAATGAGACCCTGCCCGGTCTATCTGTATGTAAAAAACCAACATAGCTGTCAAGACCTGCACTCCCAAGTGCGTGCCTGCATTCGCTCGCGAGCAAGGTATATGCAAACGAAAGCAGTGCATTAATAGGGTCTGTCGGTGGTCGGCGATTTCGGTGCGAAAAGGCAAAATCGTCTTTGTTATTGAGGATCAACTCATCGAAAGCCCGGAAGTAGAGGTGCGCTGCATTTCCCTCTATTGCCCTGAGCGAAGCACTGTCACCACAGATCAATGCTTTCTTCATGCTTTCTGTTATCTGTATACTACTATTTTTCAGCAAATCAGCATCTATTCGCAAAGCGTAGTCCCGCAATCCTCGCTCAAGCACCCACTTTTGATTATGTAGCTTGCCAAATATGAAATTTCTGGCATATCCAATACTTTTGTCCGAATCATCAGATATCCTATATTGTTCTTTCCGTAGAAGAACATTTCCTCTGCTTTCCCCATAAAATGAACCTAAGAATTTGCCGTATTCACTGAGAAAGCTGACGGTTATACCTCTCTTTGCGCATTCACCCAAAAGCTGTGGGGTTGCCCCGAAGTAGTTAAATAATACCAGACCCTCTAAATTCAATAACGGTACTCTTATTAGCACTTCTTTTTCTCTTTTAACGCAGACATTTTCATTATCAAGATTTACCATGACATCGGGAAGTGTAACAAATAGAATATTCAATAGTTTTTTCATTCCATGTTTTCCTCCAAATATCTGCGTACAGCGTTTTTTGGTTCTTCGTTTAGCTTAGGTAAACAAAAATCTTTCAGACTGCAACTTGTGCAAAACTTACCCGTTTTAGCTTTCGGCGTATGTTTTCGAGCAAAGCGTTTATGCATCGCGTCCGTTGTTAATTTAAGTTTTTCACGCAACTCTTCAGAAAACTCAACAACTTCTCTTCTGCGAGGTTCTCCATAAAATATTGCGCCTTTTTCTATTTTGCAACATAACATTTCTTCCAAACATACAGCTTGGGCGCATAGTTGAAGTCGGTCTCCATCTTTAATCTGCGGTTTGCCTCGTTTATATTCAACGGGGTAAGGCATCCATAGACCATCATAACTTTTGAGAGTTATTCCTTTTTTTGATTCATAGAACTCCACTACATCGCATTCCCCTGAAACGCCCAACAGCTTTGATGATATTTTTAGAGCCCTAACAATGATTAGGTTTCCTCTCTTCTCGACTTGATTACCATCATGAGCCTTTTTATGCAAAATTCTGCCCGAGGCTGTAAGATAATTTTCATGCCATAACTCTTCAATATGAATTAACGACCATCGGCGAGGACAAAATTCATAATGCTGAATCCCGGAAATCATCAAGTAGGAATCTTCGTCATATTGCATTGGGGTATCACCTCTCAATCCTTATCCGGGTTTACATTTCTTTATACGGTCTATATCGCTATTTCAAACTCAGAAAAAATTATAGACGCTGTTTGCAAAAGTTCCTTTTTTTCGTCTGAAGTTAGCTCTTCACATATAGTGATTTCAACAAGCTCCCGCAAATTTGCACAAGCATCCTCATATGTATCACCTTGTGTAAAACATCCTTTTATCTCCGGACAAACTGCGAAATATGTTCCGTTGTTCTGTTTTGTACATAGCATTGATAACTTTGCGTTCATCTCAACAATCCTCCTATCGCTTTAAGTAATCTAGTAGTTCTCTTTTGCTGATTTCTGTCTCACGCAAAACCATGCGAATGAAATTTTCGCCAAAATCTTTGCTTCCATGAATCGGTATAGGAATTGCTTTCACACCGTTTCCATATATGTGATGGCTTCCACCCTTGGCGCGAACAAAGCTATAACCGTTAGTTTCTAAGAACTTTATAAGCTCTCTTGGTTTCATTGTTAACCCCATTACGTTTACCTCATCAACTATACTTCACTTATTTCAGGTATAAGTCCATCCAGCTCTAAAATTTCAACATTACCGTCTTTATCAACTTGTACACTGTTATGAACTTTTGCTGAGGAATATTGTCCTGCTTTGGTTCCATGTTTAAACCAAAGTACGTTTTGAACATTCATAGATCCGCCGGGACGAGCGGATGACTCATCACCTTCAAAAAGTGTAACCAATGCTTCTTTAATTTTTTCGGAATCTTCTTCACTAAAACCGGTTTTTTCAGCCAGTTGCGGGCTTATGCTACCGTATGTAACATAAACTGCTTTGTTTACACGATGCTTCATACCCATTGTATCAGAGGATTTTTTTCCATCCGTTGTTGTTTCACTGTTTACGGATTTAGTAATTTGAATTGATTCAATCGTAATCGGTTCAATGGAAAACGCAGATTGAATTGTTACTGGACCACGAATACCCAGAGAAACCTCATCCGCATCATTGCCTTTCTTAAAAGCGAAAACTTGCCCGAATGAGCGCACATCAATCCATTGCTCACAAACTCGCTCAGCAACTATATGTTTGATTTTTTGTTCATCTTTTGGAATTGAAGATAAAAACGAGTTGAACCGCTCTGAAAGTGACTTTTTTTCATCTTTATTATTCTCATCAGATTGGACGAAAATCTCATTATCCATCTCTTGAAGCCGATTTCTTATTTTGCGTTTTAGGCACACATCCGAAACTTCTCCAAGTCCGTCACTTGTTGTTCTTGGTCTGTTTCCGCCTAATGGGTCACCGTTTGGGTTTGCATTTTTTACAGTAAAAACCACTGCGAAATCAATTTTGTTCTGTAGTGTCATTTTCATTGTCCTCCGAATTTCCTCGTTTATTTTTGGTGTTCAGTACACGTCTTTGAGCAGAAAAGCCCAATAAGTAGAGCGGTGAAAGTGGTGCATTGTTTTCATATTCATTTGATAATTGTATCATAATCTCGTCAATTATGGACTGGTAATACCCTGCGCCTTTGAGCTGGTTTATGTATGGGTGAAGTTGTTGATAGAGAATCCCCCAAGTGTGGTAAGGTTTTACTGCAAATGCAGACATGAGCCTGACGGCATTCGTCGCTCTGTCATTTTGCTTCCCGGCCCTAAACATTGCTACCTGCTCTATTTTGTCAGCAACAGCAAGCAGCCTTCCATACAGGTAATCTCTTTCCTTTCTGTTTTCATCAAGTCCCAATGTAAATTCCTCCTTTTCATGCAACTGATTATAATATTTACGTGCCAATGCACAAGTAATATTTACCGAGCGTTCCCAATCGCTTTCACTACCGAATGACATGGGGCGTGATGCCCTCACAGCGGCCATATCAACCATGCTTTTTGGAAAAGAAAAGTTGCCGAACATACACTCTAAAAGTTGCTTACGAATCTTTCTTTTCAGTATGTTATATCCCGCATCGTTTCCACCTCTGGCTTTGCCATAAATTGCAAATAAGATATCATCATATGACGGGGCTCCAATGTAACGCATGGGAATAGATTTGTCTTTGCCTTTCTCATCCTTGCTTTTCAGCCAAGCGGTTAAGTAATAGCTTGTTTCTTCATGCCATTCTACGATGTTTTCAAGGTACGCATCTTGGGGCAATTCTTGATAAAACGTCAATCCCATTCTGCCGGTTGTTGCGGCATCAAAAACTGCAATGCAAATTTTCCTTGAATGTTGCTTTATCTTTTCTATGTTGCCAAAGCCTTGAAATAGATTTCTCAATTTCTTTGAATAATCAGCGAACACGGCATCTGCTGCCTCACCTATTTTGTCCGAATCTTCTTTTTCTGCACTCATTTCTGAAAATAAATTGTGCATGTCAAACGAGTTGTCGTAAGGTCTTGCGCCCGGATTTGAATCTTCATTAACTGCCCAAACTACAATAGTTTGTGAATCTATGTTATACCCATAATTATTTATAAGCCAACGCAAAGTCTGATGCATTTTTTGTGATTGTTCGTAATCGACAATAACAGCGTCATCTTGCTTTGAAAACCGACCTCTAAATGTATATCCACTTGCGTCATTACAAGACAAGAGCTTAGCATTTCCAGTTGCTGAGTTAATATTTTTTGGGTGTTGATTTGCAATTTGTCCGACTTGCACACCGCATAGATAGTCAAATCGTCCGTCAGCACTTGTGCCATGTTTAGGGCGTATATGTTCAATCCATGATTGTCTTAAATTTTTATCTTCCCAAACTCCCGGCGTTTTGTCTTCTTTTATCTCTACTGCAAAACGTACGCCGATTTTACGTATTTTTTCATGATTAAGTGTTTTTACCTCATCTTGCTCATCGTATTCAGATTCCTTGAATATTTCTTTGTCTTCCAAATCTGAAATCATCGCTCCTGTATTTACATAAGCATGGATTGCTTTCAGTTTGTTTTTGGATATTCCGGAAGCTTGCATTTCCCACTCTGACAAACCTTTGAGATATGCCGATAGCCTATTATCGTTTATCCCACTTACATAATCAAGTTGATCACATAGAGGGTGTGGGGTATCTCCACCTACACGTCCAGCGGAACTTTCCGTACAAGGAATTATAATGGTAATATCTTTTGCATCCCTTGTCGCATTTACAAAGTTACCGTCACTATCTAATATAATGCAAATCTGTGACTTAAACGTCGTGTGAAAAATCGGTAAAAAAGTTTTCTTCTCGTCCGGTTCTCCGTCGGTTGGTTTTTGAATGCCCGCAATGTCTTTACATTTTTCATAGGTTTCAAGCAAATTTTGAAACAGACCCATTAGTCATCACCTACTTCCTCATTGACAGACTTGAGGCTTTCTCCTAAATTGAATTCTTTTATTTTTTGCTTGTCACGAATTGTCCTGCTTTTAAGTTCATTACTTTCCGGTGGTGGAAAAATAATATATCCGTCTTCCATCTTGTAATCCCAGAAACGAACACCGAACCTGCCGTCTCCTCCTTCGTCAGGATAATCTATACTGTGAAACATAAATCCAAAGTTTATTTCGCCATCATAATTTTCTTTGTCATAAAATCCTTTGCTACTCCCAAATTCACACGGAACGACATAAGCTTGACACTCCCTGGTTCCCAGAAAAATATCACGTCTACCACCTTTTTCTATGCTTCGTCTTGCCATATGGTGGTGCTTGTGTTCATTTCTGTCGTTTTGCAAATTACTGCGATTTTCATTCCATTCAAAGTGGGCAAGCACTTGATATTTCACATCTTTCAGGTATGTGTAGTACGCAAGGTCGTTGCCGCCACTCATTTTAATTGGGCGAATCCCTTTGCCCTCAGTCTGAATTTTATTAATAATCCTCACAGCATCAATTACCCATATAAATGTGGGCTTCCAATACACAGATTCCAAAACACCCTTTAATGCTTGATATGTTGGAACTTGATAAGAAAATTTTTCGCCACCCACCCTCGTAATCGGGTCAGAAAATAACGCATATTTCCCATACACCTCAAACTCAACAGAGTTTCTCTTTTTGGGAATTTGATCAAGTATGTCTTTTCCCATTGCCACCCTCCTAAAGCATATAGTTTGCCGGATCTGTTTCAAAAACCATGCCTGTGCTATCCGAATAATGAAATTTATCTAAGTATTTAATTCCTGTTTCTTCGTCCAAATTATGAATTGCGCCTGATAGTTTCTCAATTTCCCACGCAAATAGAGATATGCTGTATTTTTCGAGTTTTCTGATAGTGTCAATTTTTTCTTTTGTAAACCTATTTTTTGGTTGTTTTTTGTAGACCTCAATAAGCTTTTCCGCCTCACCATACAGTACCACAACGCTTTCTGTATTTTTATCTATAACGGAAAATTCATTCCATGCCGTGTGAAAAGCGTGTGTTATAGCACATCTACATTTATCGCCAGTTATACTTTCATAATTGCGTTTGCCCGAATCATTGCCAGATAACATATCATAAATTGTTTTATCATCCTTTGTAGGATAGTCCATAATGTTCTTTCTATCGTGGAAGTAATATTTGTAAAACTGCTCTAGGATTTCCGGATTTAGTAAGTCTACGCCCTCACTCTCACGTATCACTCTTTCTGTTTTTTCTTTTCCGATCTTTATATCGACAAGTTTATCTAAGCTTTCACCTTTCAAAGGGATGACATAAACTTCTTTCGGAATTTCACTCTCCCCATTGCGATTGCATCTCCCGGCAGCTTGGGCAACAGAATCAAGACCTGCCATTGTTCTTACAACACAGGAAAATGAAATATCGACTCCGGCTTCTATTAATTGTGTTGCTACACAAATGACTTTTCTGCCATTCTTTAATGCGTCTTTAATTTTATTAATAGCTTCAGTTCTATGAACTGAACACATGGATGTGCTCAGGTGGTAAATCTCAAAGTCCTTTTCATCTTTCAGTCCGCAAAACACTTCTTTTGCAGATTTCTTCGTGTTAACTATTGCCAAGCAAGTTCCGTTTTCTCTTGCTTTTTCCGCAACAAAACCGGCGAAATCAGTCGCATCCATTTCTTCTTTGACAACTATGGAGGTTCGTTTAATGCCGACGAAGAGATTTTCACAATCTATAAGATTTGGGTTTTCTTCAAGTAATAAATTTTTGCGTCCTGTTTTGTCTAAAAGGGGCTGGGTAGCAGTACATAATAGCGACGTTGTATTACAAACCTTTGCGAGAAATGATATTACTTCGTTAAACAAATGAATAGTCTTAATCGGCAAAGACTGAATTTCATCGAAAATGATTACCGAATCAGACATGTGATGAAATTTCCGCAAGTCACTGCCCCTTGAAGACATAACAGTTTCTAAAAACTGCACCATTGTAGTAACAATGATTGGCTTATCCCAGCGAGATGCCGCAAGTTTTCGTGCCTTTTGATTTTCTTCTTCATCAGGCAGTACAATGCCGGAATGGTGTTCAAGTATTATATCATTTTCTTCAGGTAAACTCAAAGTTTTACGTAATTCCTGCGCCGTCTGTTCAATAATAGACAGGTATGGGATTACGTAAATAATCCGCTTCTGGTCTTTTTCTTTGCAATGATGCAGGGCAAATCTCAAAGATGAGAGAGTCTTTCCTCCGCCTGTTGGTACCGATAGTTGATATATTCCTGTGTGCTTTTTAGCCGCTTCTTTGCATTTATTTGAAATTGTCTGTCTTATTTGGGAAAGCTTGCCGTCACTGCTGAATTTTTGAATATTTTCTTCAAAGATATTTATCAAGCTATCCCAATCCGCCACAACAGGGGTGTACTGTTCATTTGCTTCAAACAAATATGCATCAAATCTATCGGCATCAATCAGGCAGGAGTATATATATTTAACAAACAATCCTAAAGCAAATTGCGCAGAGTTTGGGTTTGTGTATGTTTTTCTGATAACGCCTAAAACCTCATTGATCTCCGCTTTTGCTCCGCAAACTAAAGCCTCAATAATATTCGTAAAATCGGGAAGTGTGTCATAAATACTTTGCGTTGCTTCCCTGTAATGATATTTTTCATCATCTTTTCTTGCAAGCTTCAGAAAAAATGGATTTTCACCATCGGGAGCAACCCCATCCTTCAACGAACCGTGATGTCCTTCAACCACTAAAGTCACTATTTCTTTCGCCAAAGTTGATATTATATCATTTGAGCCACAGATGCATTCATCGGCAAAAAAAGCACCTTGCAGCGAATGTACGACGCTGCCCCTCTCACCATCTTCTTCTAAATAGTTTTGAAATTCGGATGTAGCTTTTCCAAAATCATGAAGCATTCCGGAAAGTCTTGAGATATTCTCGTATTTAGAAAATTCGGCGGACAAATCGGCAACTTTGTTCAAATGCTCGGATAAAAGCTGTCTATGTTCTCCAGTTTCATTTTTTCTTGCATAGAAATTTTTCAAATCTACTTACCTCAATAAATTTTGGTATGCGTTTACTATCTGGTTTGGCGAGTGGTTGCTATCGGATTTGGGCATTTAATTGTTCAAACAAAAGCTGGTACCAACCAAAGGCTGTTACTACCACGTCAATAATCGTCATTGTTCTGATTATCCATACGCCGGTTATCCCGGTGTTGCCGCACAAGCTGAGCAAATATTTGTGCGGAGTGGGATAACTTATGTCCACGCCGCATTGCTAAATATAGATTCCAACTTAGTGCATGATTATCAAATGGTATGAACTTGAGGTTTTTTCGCTCGAAGTGTGATACTAAAGCTGTGGTTGTGATGCCTATAACTTGCTGCTTATCAACCAATTGGTACGTCAGTAGCGGATCATCCACCCATTCATGTACTGTCAGAGTTACCCCAGCAGCTTCGGCGACTGAGTTGATGACTGAAAATGTTTTTTGTCGCTCGCGCATCATGCATAACGGTCTACCAACTAGGTCGTTGATGCTAACTTTTTGGCATTGCGCAAATGGGTCATGTCTGCTAACAAGAATGCCATATCGGCGCATATGCACTAGCTCAGCTTCATATTTTGCAGAGTCCAGTGGTCCGGCAGTCAGCGCGAGCTCAACTTCAAATGAATCCAATGCATTTTCACAATCTGTATCTGTACCATGTTTAACTTCGAAAAATACTTTGGGGTGTCGCTTGCGGAACTCTTCGATAGGAATATCGGAAAATTCTGTAACACTGCCTCTGGTAAACATGGCAGACAGAGTTTGCCCTGCATCATGGATTGTGTTGAAATATTCCTCACAATTATCAGCGAGCTCGACAATGTTTCTTGCTATTGGTAGTAAATATCGTGCGTGTTCAGTCAAAGCAACACCTTTTGGTGAGCGTTCAAAGAGTTTGCATGAAAGATAGTCCTCCAACCGGCGAATCGCCATAGAGATGCCTTGGGAGGAAATGAAGCATCTCTCAGCAGCTTTTGAAAAGCTGAGAATTTGACAAATCATTAAAAAATATCTCAACTGTTGAATATCCAAGCGCTTTTCCTCCGAAAATAGACTATTGCGGCAGTGACAAGCAACAGCAAAAGCTACATTGCATCACAAACTGTTGATGGCGCATAGCAACGCGATATGTGTATAATGTATCCAATAAATTGGTTGATTACGCAATGAGAATTGTATCATGCGATATAATTCGCCGTCAATAATTTAAAACAAGGATGGTTGTCTGTATGTATAAGAAAAGTTATCCGAATTTGTTTAAGCCAATCAAAATCCGTAATCTGATAATGAAAAACCGCATTATGTCGGCACCTAATATGCTGTTTCACACTATTGATGGTCGTCCGAATATGTTCTATATTTCATATCTTGAACATAAAGCGAGAGGCGGCGCTGGAATCGTTACTCTAGGTGAAGCAAATGTCTGTGATGGTGGAAATCATACCCCGGAAATGGAAACTAAATTTGAAAATATGGCTCTTTATGCAGAAATGGCGCAGGCAATCCATGAGCATGGTGCAATAGCCAGCGTGGAGCTTACACATGGTGGAGCGCGTGCAAAGCCTGAGTATAATAACGATGTCAGTAAGATTGTCGGACCATGCGACATGGACAATCATGTAACCGGAGCGCATGTCCGTGCTATGAATGAGGAAGATATGGAGTTTGTTGCAAATGGATTTGCGGAAACTGCGGAATATTATTTTCATGCAGGGTTTGATGCAGTGCTGGTGCATTGTGCTCACTCATGGCTTCTGACACAGTTTCTTTCGCCAATATATAATAAACGAACGGATAATTATGGGGGAAGCTTGGAAAACCGGATGCGCTTTCCTTTGTTTGTGCTGAAAAAAATAAGAGAGAGAGTAGGGACTGACAAGGCTGTTTTTATCCGGGTGTCCGGATCTGAGCGCAATCCTGATGGCTTTACACCAGAGGACATAGCAGAATTTCTTTCAAAAGCGCAGGAATATGTGGATATGGCTGAGGTGTCAACAGAAGAATTCGGACATATTTTTACAACACCATACATGCAATGGGGGCAAAATGTCCAATTTGCTGAGACTATAAAGAAATCGGGTAAAGTGAATATTCCTGTATTCACTGTCGGATCTATTATGTATCCGAGTCAGGCTGAGGAAATCATAGCTTCCGGCAAAGCTGACGGCGTGTCGATGTCACGAGCGTTAATCGCCGACCCATTTTTGCCGAAAAAGGCAGCAGCAGGGAAGGAGGGAGACATCGTCCCATGTCTGCGATGCCTGAACTGCACCGGTAGCGATAATGCAAGAAGGCATTTTGTGTGTAGTGTGAATCCACTAGTAGCGCGTGAAGCGCGTTTGGGATTCGGAGATATCCCCATTGCTCAGGTTAAAAATGCTCAAAGGGTTTTGATAGTGGGAGGTGGTCCTGCCGGAATGCAGGCTGCTATCACAGCATGTGAGCGTGGACATAAGGTCACACTTGTTGAGAAAAGCGATTCACTCGGAGGATATTTACGATTCGCAGAAACAGATAGTCTAAAAAACGATCTCAAACGCTTTCTTGAATATCTTAATTTCAAAGCCATTCACTGCGGAGCGGAAATATTGCTCAATGCATCAATATCTGATGAATTGATTTTGAAAATAAGCCCTGACCATATCATAGTGGCAACAGGGAGTGAGCCTGTAGTTCCGCAGATCAAGGGAATAAATAAAGCGCATCATGTTTCGGATGTATACCTGAATGATCAAATACAGCCTAAAGAAAATGTTGTGATCATTGGAGGTGGATTCGGAGGGGTTGAAGCAGGGCTTCATATTTCCAATCTCGGAAAAAAAGTAACGGTGCTTGAGCTAACTGATGAGGCGGTCGGCGATGCGATGATGCTTGTTAAACTAGGGCTTATGGCTGCGGCTGAGCGATTAGAATTGAAAATGCTAACCGGAGCGAGGACGTTGGAAGTCACCGACAGGGAGATTATATACGAAAAGAATGGAGAGGAACAAACCCTTCCTGCGGATACAGTTCTCTACTCCGTAGGCATGCGTCCGCGTGAGCAAGATTATTTTGACCTTCATGATAAAGCTCCGTTTGTCACGCTTGTTGGGGATGCAAAAATTCCCGGAAAAATTGACGGCGCTATACATGGCGGGTATTTTGCTGCAATGGACATTTGATCAGTAAATTAAATAAGGGACGTCTCAGTAGGGGGAGAAGGAAGTATGTTGAAGTATCCAAATTTATTCGCTCCGATAACATTAGCCGGAACACTGTTCCGCAATCGCATTTTCGCGTCTCCAACAGGAACTGCGTATATGTCCTCACAACGGTTTCCGGTACCTGAGACGAATGCATATTACGAGCTTAAAGCAATAGGTGGAGCTGCTTCTGTATGTGTTGGTGACGCGGTGATATGCTCAGATCACGGAAGATTTAATAGTTTCCATCTTGCGCTTGACAATCCGGCGGGCTTGCCAAGCATGACAAGATTGTCGGAAAGCATAACCAGACATGGTGCAGTTGCGGCTTTGGAATTGTCGCACAGCGGTAGTAATGCACGACAGTCAGCGTCAGAAGGTAATCAGCTTTATGGTCCGATGGAATATGTAACTCAAGCCGGGTTTCAAGTTGAAGCGATGGATGGCGAGAAAATATACAAAGTGGTGGAGCAATTCGCTTCTGCGGCTCTCTGGGCAAAGCGCTGCGGATTCGGTATGGTGACTATTCACGGCGGTCACGGCTGGTTGCTCACCGAGTTTATGTCGCCAATTACTAATCAGCGGACTGACAAATGGGGTGGGTCTGTTGAGAATCGCTGCCGATTTGTAGTTGATGTTTGCAAAGCCATTCGGAAAGCTGTTGGTCCGGGATTTCCGATTGAGATGCGTATTTCCGGTTCGGAATGCACTCCAAAGGGTTATGACTTGGATGAAGGTATTGCAATAGCTAAACAATTGGATGGTCATCTTGATTTGATCCATGTTTCAGCCGGTAGCCACGAAGTGTGGGAAGTATTTACCGTTACACATCCGGATATGTTTCTTGAAGATGGTGTTAATGTAAAGTATGCAGCAGAAATAAAGAAACATGTGAAAACTCCGGTAGCAACTGTTGGTGCCTTGGCTGATCCTGCACATATGGAGGAGATAATAGCATCAGGTAAAGCTGATGTAGTCCAAGTGGCACGTGGGTTGATTGCAGATCCGGATTTGCCGGTTAAAGCTCGGATGGGTAAAGACGATGAAATAATTAAATGTATGCGCTGCATGACATGTTTTTCAAATCACATATTGAGAGCGCAATTCCTATGTCCTTTAAACCCAGTTATCGGGCATGAGTTGGAGTCAATGCGCCCGGCTTTTAAGGTTGCGGCAAAAAAGGTTTTGGTCGCCGGAGGCGGAGTCGGGGGAATGCAGGCGGCCATTACAGCGGCTGAGCGCGGTCATGATGTAGTTTTATGCGAGAAGACAAGTAAGTTGGGCGGAGTTTTAAACTGTGAACATGATGTGCCGTTTAAGAAAAACCTGATAGAATACCTTGAAAAGCAGGCGATAGCAGTTGGAAAGACCGGTGTGGAAATACGGCTCAATGAAGCGGTTACTCTGCAGAGTGTAAAAGCGATGGCTCCCGATGTAATCCTAGCCGCCATTGGAGCGTGTGCTGTGAAACCAAATGTTCCCGGAATTGAGAGTACACATGTGTTCAGTGCTGAGAGCATGTATAGCAATGCACGACGAGCTGTTGGAACAGTGGCAGTACTTGGTGGCGGTCTTGTAGGATGTGAACTTGCAATATATCTTTCGGGATGTGGGCATCAAGTTGTTATCATAGAGATGGAAGACAAGCTGGATGATGGTGGGAATATGCTGCAAGGTTTGGCAGTGCGACTGGAACTTGAGAGACGTGATATTTCGGTATTTTTGTCAACTGAAGCAATAGAGATAACCGAAAAAGTGGTTGTAGTCAGGCAGTTGGATGGGATAAAGGAAATTGAAGCGGATACTGTTGTATATGCTGTAGGATTGACGCCGCGAAGAGAAGAAGCTGAACAATTACGCGAATTGGCGCCGGAGTTTCATATACTTGGCGATTGCCTTAGCCCAAAAAATATTGTTGAAGCAACTCGCACAGCGTTTCATATTTCTCGTAGTATCGGTAGATTTTAAGATTAACAAACGGTGAGAACACAAAATATTAAGGAGGAGAAAAAATGAAAAGAAGATTATTGGCAGCCATTTTAGTAGTATCTCTTGCTCTGGTTCTTGTGGCAGCATGCACCCCGGTAGACCAGGAACCTGCAGCGCGACCGGGAACCGGAGCTGACACGCAGCCGCCGGGGGCTGCACCGCCCCCGGTAGGCACCGGCGGTGTAGATATGACTGAGCCTGCACCGGAGGGCGCTGTATTTCAGGAGCACCTTGATTTGATCCTTGACAACAATGCTATTGCGGTACTGAATGTATTCAGCCCCGCAGGCGGGACATCCTCAGCAGGGTGGGCGGTCAGGCTGATTCATGACAGTCTTGTATACTTTATCGGTGATGGTGAATATGCGCCAATGCTTGCAAACTCTTGGACGACAAGCGATTACAAGACGTTCAGCTTTTATTTGCGCGATGATGTTTATTTCCACAATGGCGAAAAGTTTAACGCTGACAGTGTAGTTTTTACAGCAAATATGTCAAGTGAGTTTCCGGGCACAAATGGGCATGATGTATGGAGGACTGTCGAGAGCATCAGAGCTATTGATGAATACACGGTTGAGATAGTCCTCAACGATGTGAATGTTGAATTTCTTTTCGAGCTGTCTAATCCGTGGGGTGCAATTCATTCGGAAAGAGCATTCAATACCGATAGAGAAACATTTGGACAGATAGGCACCGGTCCGTTTAAAGTGACAGCCTTTTCTACTAACGACTACGTGGATCTCGCACGTTTTGATGATTTTTGGGGAGATATTCCGCCTACGCAATCAATTAATATGCGTTTTATTCCGGAACCGGCTACACGGCTTATGATGATGGAAAATTTTGAGGCTGACTTATGTTTTGCGCTGGGTCCGGAGGACATAGCAATTCTTGATGCGAATCCGGATTTTGAAATCATTCCGCTCGCATTCAATAACCCAAATATCCTTGGATTTAATCTGGCAGATCCCATAGTCGGTGACTACAACTTTAGAATGGCGGTTGCCCATGCGATATGCAGTGAGGAAATAGCGATAGCTGCGGCAGGAGAATGGGCCGCTCAGGTTTTTGACATGACAAATGTATGGGGATTGGATCAAGAATTCCGTAACCCCAACACTCGTCATATTACACAGGACATTGAATTGGCAAAGGAGTATTTGGCAAACTCTTCATACAATGGAGAAACGATTGAGCTCGCTGCAGCAATTATTACCAATGTCAGAGCAGCGGAGGCTATCCAACAGATGCTTAGAGTCATAGGTATCAACACAGAGATAAACCAGATGGATGCTCCCGGACTTAATGCCTATGCACAGTTCGGTGCGAATCAAACTCAAATGTTTGTTTTTGTATCTGCTACGAGATTTAATGCGGGTTCGATTGCAAATCTATACAGACCATATGGACCGCAGAACAGGTGGGAGATGAATGATCCGGATATAATTGCTCTGCTGGATAGAGCGGCAGCAACAACCGATGTAAGGGAGCGCGAAGCGCTTTACATGGAACTGCAAGAGATAATTTCACAAAACCCACCGGCACTCAATATATTCTGGCGTCTCAATGGTGTTGCAGCCAGAACAAATATGGGAGGCTTTAACCTCAGATCAGATATGATGTACAATTTGAGAGGAATATTCAGAATTGCTGACTAATAGGAGGAAATCCCTTGATTCGCTATGTGTTAAAGAGGTTCTTGTGGTTAATTCCGGTCATAATAGTGGTGTCATTTGTCGTATTCTCTCTCATGGACTTGGCACCCGGTGATCTTGTTGACGCGATGGCACCAGAAGGTGCGACTGCGGAAGACCTAGCAGCATTAAGAGCGCAACTTGGACTTGACCGACCTTTGGTAATCAGATACATTGCATACATGTTCAGACTGATTCAAGGCGATTTAGGTAACTCAGATATCACCGGAATCAGCGTTTGGAACACATACATTAGCAGACTGCCAAATACACTTATGCTGGCGCTTGGAGGACTTGTTGTCGGAGCTTCGATTTCGATACCGATGGGCATTCGAGCAGCCAAACGTGCAGGAAAGCTGACAGATAACATTACGACAACCTTCACGCTCATAGGCATGTCAATGCCTGGGTTCTGGCTTGGACTATTATTGCTTCTATTGTTTTCGCACTACTTGGGGTGGGTTCCTGCCGGGGGAGACAGACATGGTTTCCGAAGTTTCATACTTCCGGCAATTTGCAGCGGTCTGATGTTGATGGCGACATCCACAAGACAGACCAGATCGAGTATGCTGGAAGTGCTAAACGCTGATTTTCTCCGCACAGCCCGGGCAAAAGGGGTGCCTGAAAAGACCGTCATCAGAAGACATGCTCTTGGAAATGCATGGATTCCGATTTTGACGACCATGGGCGTATCCTTGAGTATTTCACTTGCCGGTTCTGCAGTAATCGAGTCTGTGTTCGCCTGGCCCGGTGTTGGGAGGATGCTTGTTGAGGCGGTTACGACTCGCGATGTCACGATGACTACAGGTACGGTAATAATGACCACTATTGTGTATGTATTCATTCTTCTGCTGGTTGATTTGTCATATGCTATTATTGATCCGAGAATTAAATCACAATATGTATCAGGCGGTAGGAAAAAGAAGAAACAAAGCACAACCATACGTAAACCGAGACCTGCCCCGATTCCATTAGGCCCCGACTATGTATCAGAGCTTGTGCAGGCTACAATAGTTGATATTGAAAGTGAAGAAGTTGTCAAACAAGCGGAAAAAGCCAACCCACCTGAGGGCAACAAAAGTGTTTTCTCGAATAGTGCAGCGGTCAAAGAAACTGTCTCCGTAGCGGAGAAAACAGCAAATGAAGGGCTGGTCGCGAAAAAATATGAAAAGCGTAGCCAGTTCCGAGATATCATGGTTAGCATGGTCAATAACAAAGGTGCATTTGCGGGAATGATCATTCTGGGCGCTATAGTTTTAATGTTCCTGTTGTCACTGCTGATCAGTTTCGAATCAGTTACCGCGATGAATGTGAGACAAAGATTTACTCCACCAAGTTTACATTATCCGTTCGGAACAGATAGTCTGGGGCGTAATATGTTCCTGCGAGTTATTTTCGGAACACGATATTCCTTGGTAATCGGTATAGGCTCGACACTGATTTCATTGTTGATAGGTGTTTCACTTGGGGCGGTCGCAGGCTTTTACGGAAATAAACTGGATGATATTGTGATGAGGATTTCAGACACATTGGCATCAATTCCCGGTATGTTGCTTGGTATCGTTATCGTTACGGTGCTTGGACAAACACTTCAGAACCTTATTTTTGCAGTTGGAATAACGGGTATACCAATATATATCCGCATAACCAGAGCCTCGATACTCTCGGTAAGAAATCAGGAATTTGTCGAGGCGGCGCGTGCGGTAGGATTGTCTAATGCGCGAATCATATTCAGACAAGTACTGCCAAATGGGTTAGCGCCGATTTTGGTAACAATGACAACTAGCTTAGGAGTGACAATATTGATCGCATCGGGACTTTCATTTCTAGGGTTCGGCGTACCGGTTCCGCACCCAGAATGGGGTGCGCTAATTGCCGGTGGGAGAGACTTTATACGTCAAGCACCTTGGCTTACGACATTCCCTGGATTATTCATTATGATAACAGTGTTATCGTTTAACTTGCTTGGTGATGGAATGCGCGATGCGCTTGATCCCAAGTACAGAAAACGCACGAAGAAAAAAGCAAATGCATAATATGCATGATTGACAAAAGAGTAACGGCAATTTAAGATGTAGTTTGGGCGAGGGGGATGCTTCCCGCTCGCCCAAGCGGTATGAATATGAAACAGATTTTTGGTCAGAAGACCTAGGTGCTTATCTAAGTAAGCGCGATTTAATCAGCGTTTACCTAAGAAGAAACATAGAAGTAGGAGACTAACCGTGGAAAAACAAATAATAGGGAAGATATTTGATATTCAAGGGTTTTCGGTTCATGATGGACCGGGCATACGCCTTACATTATTTCTTAAAGGCTGCCCATTGAGTTGTCCTTGGTGTCATAGTCCGGAATCTCTGGCGTTTTACACGGAGCTCAATTGGATGAGCTTGAAATGTGTGGGTGTGAAAAAATGTGGGAGATGTCTTGATGCCTGCCCACGTGGAGCGATTTCGGAAGGGAATACCAAAACGGATTTAAGCACAAATGAGGAAATCCAATTAGTAAAAGTTGATCGCTCAAAATGTGATAACTGTGGTGAATGCGCCAGATCTTGTTCTTCTAAAGCACTGTACATGTGTGGAACGGATTATACAGTAGATGAAATTATGGAGCGAGTCTTACGTGAGAAGCCATTTTTTGACAGATCGGGAGGCGGGGTTACAATTTCCGGCGGTGAGTGTATGTACCAGCCTGAATTTGTCCGTGAACTCCTCAAGCGATGCAAGAAAGAGGGTATCCACACCGCTGTCGATACGACAGGATATGTAAAATGGAATGAAATAGAGTCTGTTCTTCCTTATACAGACTTATTCTTGTATGATATAAAGGGTATTGATTGTGAGCTGCATGAGCGAGTTGTCGGTAAGCCCAATGATCTGATACTTGAAAATGCGCGGAAAATAGCTCAAGCTGGAGGAAAGTTCCAAATAAGGATACCTGTATTACCCATGTATACTGACTCAAAGGAAGCTTTTGATGATATCGGGAAATTTGTGTTGGAGCTTGGTGATTCTGTAGAGCTTGTACAATTGCTGCCTTATCATAGTCTTGGAACAGTTAAATGGGAGAGACTGAACGTAGATGCGCCGGTATTCGAGACAGAGCCACCGTCTGCGGAGCTTCTGGATGAGCGAAAGAAACAATTGGAAGATATGGGATTGACGGTTACGATACATTAACTTTTAGGTTGCGCGTATGCAACTGATATGGTAGAGTGTATCACAGTAAATTTTACGAAAGTCAGGAGATGGAAATGAGTAATTATTTGCAAGGTAAGGTGGCGCTTGTAACCGGCTCCGGACAAGGAATCGGACGTGCCATAGCATTATCACTTGCCCAGCAAGGGGCAAAGGTTGTTACCAATAACAGAGGACCTCTTCAGAAAAATGTAGCAAATCAATTGGATGAAGCTAAACTGGAAAAATTGACGCCGGAGCAATTGGAATGGTATAACACCGAGATTGAAAAATACACAGGTGATGCTGAGACAACGGCGGCTGCAATCAGGGCTGCAGGTGGAGATGCGACGGCATGCTTTGGCGACATAGTTGATTTTGATGAGTCAAAAAAAATAGTAGATTTTACAGTAGCAACATATGGGTCAATAGACATAGTAGTCAATGTAGCCGGTGCGTTCGGATTTGCACCAATCGAGTTTATTACAGAGGAGCTCTGGGATAAAGTCACAGGGGTTAAACCAAAGGGTTATTTTAATATAATCCGACATGCAGTTCCATATATGAAAGAAAAGAAGTGGGGACGCATAATCAATTGTTCATCACCTGCCTTTATGGGTGGGGATATTCGTCAGGCAGAGTATTGCGCAGCGAATGCAGGGGTGCATGGTTTGACATGGGGACTTGCTTGTGAGCTTGCGGAAGATGGCATTACATGTAATGTTTTTGCACCGGCGGCTAAGACAAGAGCTTCGGTTGATATGGAGCTTTTTGACAAGGTTGTTGAGAGGGAAGCGACTTCTACAAAAAGTGGTGTCCCTATATTATCCTATGACGGAACTGAGCCTCCCGAATTATTTTCCGCTTTTATTGCATATCTTGCGACCGATGAAGCAAGGCATATCAACGGCTCTGTTTTTATGCTCTTCGGGGGCAAAATTATGCGTTATTCAAACCCGGAGATTGTCGCGGTTATGGAAAGCGCAGAACCTTGGACAGTGGAGAAATGTATTAAAGAATCTCCTAGTACGATATTTAAAGATTATAAGAACATCAATCAAAAATAACTGTGGAAGGCTGGTGCTCAACGATTTAATGCGGCAGTCATTTTGAACTGCCGCTTTTCCAAAACAACAATATTTTAGGAGGAAAAGACAACATATGAAGGATTTTGCGGGTAAAATAGCGTTTATTACGGGCGGTGCGTCCGGGGCTGGTTTCGGGCAGGCACAAATATTCTCAGAGGCAGGTATGAAGGTTGTCATAGCTGATGTCAGACAGGACCATCTTGACGAGGCAATGGCATATTTCAAGGAGAAAAATGCGCCGGTACACGCGATCAAACTTGATGTGACCGATCGCGAAGGATATGCGACGGCAGCGGATGAGGTGGAAAAGGTCTATGGATCTACTCCTGACTTGCTGGTACTAACGGCTGGCGTCAATGTTTTCGGACCTGCCGAAGCGTCAACATATGCTGATTTTGACTGGGTTACGGATGTTTGCTATGGTGGTGTTGTAAATGGGCTTGTCACATTTGTTCCCCGGATGATAAAAGCGGGAAAGGGCGGTCATATTACAGCGACAGTGTCTTGGGGGGCTTTTGTTGCCGGTGCTATGGTAGCTCCTTATACAGCGGCAAAAGCGGCGGTGCTTAATCTTATGGAGAGTTATTATGTGGCGCTCAAGCCTTATGGTATAGGGGTGTCCGCACTTTGTCCGGCAAATATCAAGTCAAGGATTTATGAAACCGCGCTTCATGCGCGTCCTGAGCACCTGAAGGAAACCGGTTATAACGTTGATGAAAAAACACAGGAGTTTTTGGCATCTATTCATCAACATGGGATGGAACCGCGAGTCTTGGCTGACTGGCTGAAAAAGGGAATAGAGAATGGCTTGTTCCTTATCATTCCATATCCGAGCGGACCGAGAATGGTTGAACTGGAGCTTCAAAGATTTGTTGATTATGCCAGCCCAGAAGGTATGAAGCGTCTTGAAGAACGTCTGTCAAAGCCGCCTTCCGAGGAGCAGCTCAAGATGATGTCAGAGAGGGAAGGGTATGAAGTTAAGCCTGGACCACGCACCATATTCGCGTCTGACAGTGGATTTGGTAAAGCAAGAAAAGATCTCGATTGGATAGATAAGAGCAAAAAGGCGTAGTGTCTAATGGCTTTATTTAAGAAAAAACCAAAAACATCAACTCAAAAAGCTCAGCAGGCAAAAATGCGGATATTGGCAAGGCTATTAGGCTGCGGGTATTTAATTTACCTAGTTTTTAACAATATGATTGGTGTTCCGCCTGAGGAAGCAGGCTTTACTCCGACGGTACAGGTTGCCATAATAGTTATATTCCTTGCTGCTGCGGCTGCTCTTCTAATACTTTCTGTCCTCGAGTTTATAAAGGGGAAAAAAGCGGGGGTCTATAACGAGAGTTTTTATACTGATGACCCCGGTGCGTTTGGGGCTGAAGAAAGTTCGGATGAGGAAGCTGTAGATGAAACCGCTGCAGATAAAGAAGTTGATGATGTAAAAGATAATAACGAAGATTCATGACAATGAGTAGATAAAGAGGGGCTGTAAAGCCCCTCACAGACGTTGTCTCTGTCTTGTTGTAAAGAACACAGGAATAAAAGATATACTGAGAGGTACACTTGCTTGAAAAAAATTGATTGTGATCATTTGTTTGGCGCTTCTCCTACTATCCGGAATTGTATTTTTTAGACCAATACCAATCATTGATTCACACCAGCACGTTGAAGTGTTTCGAGTTTTCTATAACTGGGAAGATGTTTCTGACAGCGTAGATAGCAACGAAATCATTGAGATTCTACGCAGTTACAGCACAAGAAGGTCTTTTAACAATCCATTCCCAAACTTTGTTGCTGATATAAAATGGGATATAGGTATTATGCGAGAATCCGCTCACATAAACATCAAGTGACCGCATGTTTGCTATCGGACAAATCATACAGCCAAAATTGACGAAAAAAGAGCAAGCGGCGAAGTGGCAATTGTATCTATGCTTGAAGACATAATCAAGCGCAAGCAAATAGGTTCGCAGCCTGCGAAGGTGCGAACCTATTCAAGCGCTTATTGTCTAACCGCTATATTCTCAATGCTGCTTGGAATGCTTCGTTGACAGCAGTGCTGATGCTGCCGACTTCTCTGGCATCTCCGACTATGCGCACCTCGGTCTCGGGAGCGCAATGCCTCAGAGATTCCGCGACCTCAAGAAGAGGTCTCATTCCGATCGCTATCAGAACTGAGTCAGCCTGAAACTCAACGGTCTTTCCGGTAGCTGAGTCAACGCCGATAACAGCGTGGTCAATTATCTCACCTACACTAATGCCATAGTGGACAGGGATTTTCTCTGATTCTAAAATTGAGGGGAACTCGCGGGCTGCTGTTTTTGCGCTTTTAAGAAGTGCCATAGCAGCACCTTGCTCGTCAAGCAACTCGAGAACCGTGACATCTTTGCCTTCGCGCCTGAACTCAATGGCTGCTTCAAGCCCGACAGTACCTGCGCCGATAACGACAACTTTTTCGCCTACAGCTACCTTGCCAAGCTCAGCATCAACTGCCCAGCAGACATGCGGATTATCAATGCCCGGAATATCCGGCATCATCGGATCGGCACCCACAGCAATGACAATAGCGTCATAGTTTTCCTTGTCGAGAAGCTCCTTAGTTGCCTCTGTATTGAGTAAAACTTTTGCCTTGGATGTTTCCGCCTGACGAACCAACCACTTGAGATAATCCTGACAATCGACCTTAAATGGAGGCGCAGCGGCACCGATTACATTGCCACCGAGCTCACCGGTCTTTTCGTAAAGTGTGACGTCATGACCGCGATCTATTAGTGTTGTAAGTGCGGTTATCCCGGCGGGACCTCCGCCTACTACGGCGACCTTTTTTTTCACACGCGCCTGTGGAACCAAACCATCGACTAAGTCCCTTGCCATAAATGACATTGGATTAACAGCACAGTATATGGGTTTAGGTACGAAAAGATGACCTGTGCAAGCATCGCATCTCAGACATGGGCGGCGGTCTTCAGGTCTGTTGTGTGCGTATTTTTTTGGCATATCAGGGTCGGCCATCAATGGGCGGCACATTGCGACAAAATCAGCCCATCCATTAGCTATTATGTCCTCGGCCATTTCAATGCTGACTATCGAGCCGACAGTGCTGACCAACAGATCAGGGTGAGCCTCCTTGACTGCTCTTGCGTAATGCACGTTAAAGCAACGAGGCATCATAAAGTTCTGCATCCAGTTGCGCAGGTATTTGTAATTAAAATCGCTGTGCAGACCTGCGGATATATGTGCGATATCAATATGCGGTTTTAAATATCCGATAAGCTCGAGTGTCTCCTCCAAATGCATGCCTTCTTCAGCTATCTCGTCTGCGGAGATGCGCATCTCTATTACGAAATTTTCTCCGCATTTTTCGCGAATTGCTTTGCAGATTTCGATAGCAAATCGGGCGCGATTCTCAGTCGATCCACCGTATTCATCTGTTCTTTTATTATATAACGAACTTGTAAACTGCGATATCAAATTGCCATGTCCACCATGGACTAACACAATATCCATTCCGGCTTGCTTCATTCGATAAGCAGCCATGGCGTATTTCTCAACTGTTTCCGTGATTTTCTCATGTGTCATTTCGATAGCCGCTACAGGCTCGCGACCTAAGCGGAGCGCTCTTGCACGCTCTGATTCCGAGATAAATGACGAGGAAGAAAATGGAGCATGCCCGACTTCCTCAAATGCTGTATTTTCACCGTTGTGGTTGATTTCCAGTGATGCATGACATGCATATTCCTTGCACATATCCGCAAACCATGTCAGGGGCAAGATGCAGCTGTCACTATTCAAATCCAATTGATAGGCTTCATCCTTACACTCAGTGATGTCTATTGAGCAGTTGCCTACGAAAAGTGTTGTCACCCCGCCACGAGCGAACATGCGAAACCAGTTGACGAAATCCTTTGTTACAAGACCGTCTGGGCTTGCGAGGTTAGGGGAGGGGGGGGCGAGTGTGATTCTGTTTTTGAAATCAACTCCTCTTATTCTGATTGGCTGGAAAACATGTTTATAATTTGATCCCATTATTATGTCCTTTCTGCATTCACGTACATCTGTTTACCTAAAACTTACGAGAAGGGTCTACCCAATCCAAATCGGAGCGAGCCTTGGCGAAACCAACGTCCTCACTGGGAGCTAATTTCATCATTTCTTCACGCTGCTTTGCTCTTTCAAGTTCAAGCGCATCGTTTCTCTTCATGCCCTCCGGGCTTGATAAGTTGACGATATATTCCGCATGTCCTCTCATGATTTCTTGATTGTTTTCATATGGCATACAGACAACTTGGTCATTTTCAATAGCTTCCTTGAGCCAGCCTGCAAGTACCAGCGGATCCATGCCGTGAGCGTGGATGGCGTTAAGAACGCCCATTGTCTTTTCGGTAACATTGTAGCCTGTATTTTTTAGATTTGCGGGACGGAGTTTTTCGGCTTCGCCGATATTTGAACGTATATTTGCCGGACAGAGGGCGGTTGCGCCAAAGCCATATTGTTTAAGCGCTTCATGATAAGAGTACATCAGAGAGTTTACTGCAGCTTTTGCTGCGGAATACGGGGCTGTAGTTGCCCCACCTCTGAATGCGCCCATAGATGATGTGACGGCAATATGGCAGGAGGTTTTGCCGGCATAGGCTTTTATCATGCGAGGGACAAATATTACCAGACCGTTGATAACAGCATCAAGGCACACGCCCATAACCCAGTCGTAGTCGTCAAAGGTCGAGGCTTCAGCCGGACCGAATGCGTTTACGCCTGCGGTTTGTATAAATAAATGAGGGGGTCCGCCAAAGACCTCTTCTGTCTTGTCGGCGGCGGCAGTATATGCCACACGATCCGTAAGATCGAGCTGAATTGCGAGTACATCCTCTTTTTTTGCGCCGTATTCCACTATTTCATTCACGGCATTGTCAAGCGCATCCTTGCGGATATCAGCTATGACAATCTTCATGCCCTCTTTGGCGAATAGTTTTGCCTGACCGAGACCGGCACCGGAAGCTCCTCCTGTAATAAATGCGATTTTACCTGAAAAATCTTTCATTGATTTCACACCTTTCCAAAAAATATAAATAATAATTAATCAGCGTTTACTTAGTTATTTGCCAAGTGCCTTGAGTATTTTATCCGGTGTTGCGGGCGGATCCACCCAACGGCCTATGGCATTGTGGATCGCAATAAGCACCATGTGAGTATTAGCCAGTGAATGGCTTATGCCGGACGCGCCATAAGCCGCATTGCCCGCACGAGTTTCGATAAACTTCCGGTCGATTTGCGGAATATCGAGAGTTGTCGGCTTTTTGAGATCGATCATGTTATTGTTGAGTCTGACGCCTGTGCGCTCATCATAAATCATTTCCTCCAGAAGCTGGCAACCTTGGCTGAAGTACATGACTTGATCGATCTGGCTTTCAAGTGAAGTCAGACGTAAGACCTTGCCGGTGTCCGCGACGACTCCGAAGTGCAGAATTTCTACTTCTCCAGTTTCTGTATCGACGGCCACTTCACAAAATGCGGTATTCATGGTATCGAGCATCTTGCCTCTTCCTATGCTCCACAGTGCATCAGGAGGTCTTGCATAAATTGAAGTGATTATATGCCGCCTAGATGCATCCTTTAACGCAACCTTGATGGAATGATCTGCCTTAACTACGACATGACCATCGACCAAGTCGAGGTCATCGGGAGTATATCCTTTAAACTTTTCGTGTCCGCGTATCGCACCCGGTGGGTCGCGAAAATCAAGGCGCGGCGGATTTTCAGCATCCTCAATTATTGCTTCTAGCATATCGCACTTAAATTTATTGGCGCATTCCTTCATGGCCCAAGCCGAAGCGGTACTGCCGTCCGAGCCGCCCCCGACAGGGGTGAAAGTTTCTCTATAATTGTAATCTACATAAACATCGTCATATTCAATACCAAGCTCTTCGGCTACGACCATGGCGTTACATTCTACGGCGAATATACCGGTAACCGGACCCTGTGTCGGCATACGTACAATGCCGTCTTTATATTCCAGTTTACAGTTATATCCGGAAAAAGCATGGCGCGGGCTGATCTGATAACGGAATGATGCGCCATGCATCCGTCCATCAGGCAGCTTTTTTTCGCCTGTCTTATGCCAATTCCAATCCATCAGCTTCTTGCCTTCCTCAAGGCAGAAGTCAAAGCTGGGAACCGGGCGCTCATCTTCTTGAGAATCGGGACCGTGAAGATTTACTTTTGCGACGTCAATGGGATCCATCCCGAGTTTTTCCGCAATAAGGTAAATAGCCATTGTGCCTGCATCCCAGTTAAATGGGCAATGTTGACCACTTAAATACATGCGTCCGCGGTTTGAATCCACAATTTCCATACGCTGCCTTATATTAGGGCATTTCAAAGTATAATACGGACCGTAGTTCTGATCGCCTGAAGTGGCGAAAAACATAGTTCCATGTATACCTCCATCGGCTATTGAAAAATCATCAACGGCAGTGATAAGCCCCTCATCCGTAAATCCGATTTTCATATACATGTATCGTTCGCTCATAAGAAAATCAAAAGTATCCTCTCTCGTATCGGCACATCTTACAGGGCGTCCGGTGCGTTTTGCGAGAAGCGGAGTTATTTCCTGAGAGCGTCTCATGCCCCAGTCGCAATATTTTCCTCCTTGGAAAATACCTTCCTGTACTGTTTTGTCAAGTGGCATTCCATACAAGGCTGAAACATGCTCACGGCGTTGGACGGCACCTTCGAAATGAAGACAATCGCCGCTGCGGTAGGGGTCGCTAAACCACCACGCCACGGATGCTGGTGGGTTAGGTATATGCGAAGCAAAGGCAGGTAACATCAAAGAATATTCCAGTATGTGAGGAGCCTCTTTAAGCGCGGTATCAACATCGCCCTGAACTACTTCGGAAATTGTGACATTTCCTTTTCTGGATGTATTTGGTGGTCCTCTCCACATAGCCGGGTCTGGGTAGATTTTATCTTCGGGACGAGCGCGCGGAGCATCAGGCTCTTTGCCTTTTAGTATGTCAACAACATGTGGATACACCTCCCACTTTACATCCAACAGACGTAAAGCCTCTTCGCAAATATCCTCGTCCTCAGCGACAACTATTATTGCAACTTCAATGCCTTCTTTGTCGGCATAATCATCAAGCCATGCTCTTGGTTTGGTCGGGAGTTTTTTGATATCTTCATCTTCCCATGTGACGATATCAACAACGCCGGGCAATGCCATTGCCTTTGTGGTATCAACGCTCAGTACACGTGCATTTGCGTAGGGGCTGCGGAGGAATTTAGCATGCAGCATGTCCGGCACGACATAGTCGATGCCGAATTTCGCTACACCTGTAGCAAGGGCATAAGAGACTTTGCCGGGCAAGTTGGGTTTGCCGACTACTCTGAATTCCTCTCTTTGACCGTTAACGCCAGTTAAATCCGGCATATTCTGTCCTCCTTTTTCCGATAATTAAGTTCTAACCATTTATTGCGTTTTGTTCCTCAAAACCCGGACCCATATTACATAGAGCCATTGTTAGTTCAAAGTCGCTCAATCGTCTGAGCTTAGTTCTGACAGCGGTTTCCGGGTTGGGAAAGGGGAAGTTCATAGCATCAAAAGCGTCGTTCATTATGATGCCGGAGCCATTGAGCTTTTCAGCGTTTAAAACGCAGTAGACAAGTCCCGCGCCGCCTGCTTCCGGAGGGATAAAGCCATCAAAACCAGGCATTTTAAATTTAGCGCGGTCTACATCTGGTCTGTTAGCGGGGCGTCTGGGGTTTGCAGAGTCAAATCTGTTGACCCCAGCAGGTGTCAGACAAAATGCGCTGACTCCGGTACCCTTAACCTCGTTGGCGAGCGACATGATGAGTGAGGATGCGGCAGCTTTACCCGCTGTGTAGATGGCGCCTCCAATCATCGGTGGGTGATAATGAAACTGTGTTCCGCTGAAAATTACGACTCCGTATTTTCGCTCGATCATGCCGGGTACAAATGCCTTGGCGGCAAGCATAACGCCGCGTCCGGAAATAAAGTAGCTTTGGTCTAGGTCGCTCACAGGCGAATTCAGAATAGAGCCGTTTAATCGCATGTTCATTGCGTTATTGACAAGTATATCAACTTTGTCGAATTTTTCAAAGGCTTTTTCTGCAAGATTATTGATATCTGCTTCCGATGAAACATCAGCCTTGACAAATATTGCTGTGTCCGCGGAATTTTCAGCGTTGATGACCCGCGCAGCTTCGTTTCCGGCTTCTTCACTGATGTCGGAAACAACAACCTTTGCACCTGCCCAAGCGAGCGCCCTCGCGTATCCAAGTCCTATATTGCTTGCTGCGCCGGTGACGAGAGCAACTTTGCCTTTTAGCGCTTCTTTTTCTAACCCTGTGTATAGCAGGTCTATGGGTTCTATGTTGAGTATTGCGGATGTTGCTGGTGTTGACATATTGTTTTCTCCTTTATATTTTAAAAATAGGGATTGTTGTTTGTACCCTCAATACATGTGATTGAAGCTTTAAAATGATCAGTGTGAATTGACAGGAAGCTACATCAAAAGCGGCGGTTGTCGAATAAGTGAACCGCCGCTTTCTGTGTTGATATATAACTATTTATTCTTCAATTGCCGCAGCAGCTGCACAGAACTCGCAGCCGGGTTGGTGGCATCTATACCAATCAGGGACTCTGACTCTGGCGCTGAATGTATCGCGAGTAATGCCTTCCCTTGAATACTGCGGGAAGATATCTGAACCAGCGTACACATCGCCCCATGCGAAGACATCCCGATAGTTTTCCTGATTTACCCAGAAGAAAGGCACCAATCGCATCGGGAAAGTTTGTCCGTCTGCGCAATTTACCCATTCCGGCCATAGGGTATTATATTCCGCTTCGCCCATCATGAATGCATAAAGTGCAAAGAACACCGGCTCAGCGAATATCAATGTTGATGAAGTTCCTGCAGACCTTAGCGCCGACTGTTGTCCGGCATCCCACATGAGTCGTGCAGCTTCCGCTCCGAAAGGCGCTGTGTAGGATGTATCAGAGAGACCGGCTGCTTCAAGAGCAAGGGCTGCACCGACAGCCTGCGCATCAACAAGACCGAATATGAGCCAGCGTTCGAACTGCGGATTCATAGCGAGGATCGTGCTGACGACTTCTTGCGATGTATCAACGTCCCAGTGTCTGATTGAAGTGTCTGCAACGAAGAAGCGATTTTCGTTAATGAACTCCGGATGGTGCCGCTCAAACCAGTCTCTTGCACCAACTGCGCGTTGATGGAGTGCGAAGATAGTCGAATGGTCGATAGTCATCCATGCAAATTCGTCGAGGGGAACATCCGGCCAAAGCAGTTGAGCTTGTTCGATCAGATGCTCGCCGAAATGATGACCGACGACAGGCTGATAGAAACCAGCATAAGGGTGGATAAGTGGGAAACCTTCGCGGGTGGTGTCTTGAGGAACAGCCATGCCGCCCATCCAATGTGTGCCGGTCTCCGCGAGGATTTCAGCGATGCGGTCGTACATTTGTTGATCCGGGTCAAGGATGAGACCATCGTTTTGCTCAGCGAGTATAGGAAGCATCATCATAAATTGGTCAGCATCTCCGCCGAAGTCGATCATTCCGTGGAATTCGACGTTAGAAAGTTCTGCCCAATGCTCGAAAGCGCTCTCCCACTGAAGGTGAAGCGCACCGGCTTGCAGAACCATGTAGGTTACGTTAAATCTTGGATTTGCGTAGTAGTCGCGTTCGGGGTCCCATGTGCCGATTTCACCGGCTCTTACGTCTACGTGCTCCACGCCGCCGCCAACGACGACTGATCCACCGGGTTCTGTTGGAGTGGGGGAGGGAGCGGGAGATGCGGTTGTGCCGGGGTCGCCGCCGGTTGTGAGTGGCGGAGCGTCGGAACCACAAGCTGCGAGCAGCCCGATTGCCATGATAACTACTACAGTAATTGCCAATATTTTTCTGTTCATGTGCATCCTCCATACTTTAATAAAACTAAATCCGAATAAGTCGGTCAACTCCTTGCATATTGTATCATTTTAGCGCTTAATGTGTCAAGATAACTCAAGTTTAAATTTTCTCTTGCACTAACAGCAATTGGTATGTTAGAGTAAGGCAAAACAAACAGATTCGGAAGAGGGGTTATGAGCTAAGATTAACGGTTAATAAGGAGGGGAGCGGATGGAGAAGCACCTGGAGTTTAGAGGGATCAGCAAGTCATTTCCCGGTGTTAAGGCACTCACGGATGTCAGCTTCAAAGCTGAAGGTGGAAAAGTGCTTGCGTTGCTTGGGGAAAACGGAGCAGGCAAAAGCACGCTGCTAAAAATCATGAGCGGCGATTTGCATGCTGACGAGGGTGAAATTATCCTCAACGATCAAGTAGTGAAGTTTGCTTCGCCGCATCATGCAATCAAAACCGGAGTCAGCGTTATTTACCAAGAACGGCAACTGATTCCGGGTATGAGCGTTATGGAAAACATCTTTCCGGGAGAAATGCCTGTCACGAAACTAAGGCAGCTTGACAGAAAGAAGTTAAAGCAGAATGCATGGGAACTCATAAAAAAGTTCGGACTGAACATCAACCCCACAACACCGGTAGGTGGATTGCCGGTTGCATATCAACAGATGGTGGAGATCATGAAGGCATATCAGCGCAATTCAGAGGTAATTGCTTTCGATGAGCCGACAGCTCCGCTTACAGGTGCTGAAATAACCGTTCTCTTTGATATCATAAGACAACTTAAAGAGGAAGGGAAAATAGTTATATATGTTTCACACCGCCTAGCTGAGATTTTTGAGATCACAGACGAGATTGTAGTTCTCAAGGATGGCTTTAAGGTAGCGCAGATGATAACATCCGAGTCAAATGAACAGGAGCTCATCAAGGCTATGGTCGGGCGCGACATAGGGGATACCTATGCGAACCTGAGCCGGAACGAGGAAATAGGCGATACTCTTTTGGAAGTAAATAACCTTGTGACTCACGCTGTCCGTGATGTTAGCTTTAAAATGCGGCGCGGTGAGGTGGTTGGTTTTGCAGGTTTGGTCGGTGCAGGCAGGACCGAGGTTGCAAGGGCGCTATTCGGAGCGGATAAGGTGCTTTCTGGTGAGATTTTGATTGAAGGAAAGCCAGTGAAATTTGCATCCCCAAAAGACGCGATTGCATCCGGAATCGCGCTTTGCCCGGAAGACAGGAAGGATCAGGGGCTTGTGCTGCTGCGATCCATAAGGGATAACGTATGCATGCCAGTTTTGGATAAGCTGAAAAAGGGCTTGTTTCTTGATTCAAAAGCGCGGACGGAGCTTGCTGAGGAAGCAATCGGAAAGTATTCGATAAAAACACATTCGGTTAATAAAGTAGTTGCGGAGCTGTCTGGCGGGAATCAACAAAAGGTTATACTTGGGCGCTGGACATCAAGCAAGATGGATACAAAAATACTTATTCTCGATGAGCCGACAAAAGGCATTGACGTCGGGACAAAAGCTGAGATATACCAGATGGTCTGTGACTTCGCGAAGCAGGGCATAGGTGTTATTTTCATATCGTCAGAACTCACCGAGGTCATCAATGTGGCAGATAATATTATCGTCATGCATAACGGCAAAATTTCAGGACAATTGAGACGCGAAGAAGCAACGGAAGAAAACGTTCTTGCGCTCGCCATGCAATAAGACTGTAAAGGGGTGTATGTATGTCAGTAGCTGCAAATAATGCCGGAAAGCCGGGCGTTTATAAGCGTATAGTGAATAAAATTGGTTCAAAAATGTTCACACTTCTAATCTTGTTTATCATCATTGTTGCAATATTTTCAATCTGGGCTGCGGTAATCGGGGAGAATTTTCTCAGATGGGGTACATTTGAAGCTATAGGTGAAATGATGGTTCTGACGTCATTTCTCGCAATCGGATCAGGGTTTTTGATGGTGTCCGGCAATCTCGATCTGTCGGCATCGGCAATCGGAGCATTCAGTTCTGTTATGACAGCGGCTGCACTGAGTTATTGGGGGTTGCCGTCAGGTGTGGCGATTCCGCTGGCAATTCTGACCGGCACGATGTTTGGAATTGTAAATGCGGTGTTGGTTTATGAATTTAATTTTGCTCCTTTTATAGGCACGATGGCTATGGCGAGCGTCGTCAGAGGCATAATGCAGTTTGTGAGCATAAATCCGGTTTCAGGCACGGTCATGAGCGTTAACTACGCAAATGATGTCACAAGGTGGATCGGAGGTGCAAGGCTTCTCTCGTTCGGTGAGTTTAGAGGATTTCCGGCAATGCTTATTTTAGCTTTTATTGTGTTTACCATTTACGGACTTATACTGGCAAAAACGAAGTTCGGAATGAAGGTTTATTTAGTCGGAGCGAACAGACAAGCAGCGCAGCTTACTGGGATTAGTCCGAGAAAAATGTACTATACACTTTTTGCAAACTCCGCTTTTCTGGCGTCGATTGCAGGTGTTATTCATACTGGAAGGCAATCACAGGGTGACCTGAATGCAATGCTGGGAAATCAGTTCACTGGGCTTATCGCAGCGATTCTTGGCGGTGTTTCTTTCGGAGGCGGCTCCGGGCATATGGCGGGGGTTTTTATAGGAATACTTTTGCTGAATACATTTACAATGGGTACGACAATCGTCAGGTTCAATATACATCTGAGATTTGTCTTTGAAGGTGTGCTTTTGCTGCTGGCACTGGGGCTTGACTATTATCATGTCAGAAAGAAGCAGAAGGAACTGATGAAAGCAAATTAACTAAGTAAACGCTGATTAAATCGCGCTCCTCGTCTTTGCGGGTCTTATTCCGTCTGTTTTCCGCATTTTTCAGTTAAATACTGCTAGTATTCGCCCTCAACATCCAAAAAACAGGCGAAAAAATACCTCGCAATTACTTCGGGCGGATTTAATCAGCGCTTACCTAAGCATTTT
>Ga0123352_10000656_pt1 | contig 42573 bp, 20 predicted proteins | sample TergutLab28metaG_FD_89700 | JGI IMG/M metagenome (GOLD analysis project Ga0123352, IMG submission 89700) | Labiotermes labralis P1 segment gut microbial communities from Petit-Saut dam, French Guiana - Lab288 P1 | ecosystem: Host-associated > Arthropoda: Insects > Digestive system > Gut ... | reverse complement strand
TGACATAAAATCCTTCCGATCGCACTATGGTCCTGGGGTCGACTCAGCCTCTAACAGAAATGAGTACCAGGAATATTTCCTGGGGGTAAAGGCGGCCGGTGCGTAAGGCTGACAACCTACCACTAGCCTTGTGCCGTTGTCACGAAATCTGGGAACCTTAACTTCCTGGAACCCCCTGGGCCGCTCCAGGCCTGTAATGGGACTGCTTTGCTTTAAGCTTAATATACCAGGATGCCCTGATATATTACGAGAGTGGTATACATAACCACTCAAGATTAGTCTCAGCATTGCGTGTGTCCGCTTCACGCACCAAGAGCTTTGCTTCCCTGAAAAAGCTCCTGTACCCATTAAATATAAGGTCGAAATGGTACCGTAAGTAATTTAGACGATATGCAGAAGAACGAAACCTCTTTCCAGTGCCGGCATTCCAACCATGACTCCTTTGTCATCCAGTCCGTGGTCTATTCAGTACACTGAATAAGTTACCCCAACTAGAAACTACGAATAAATTATTCATTTTTTAATTGCTGACGTATGACTTCAACAAGAAAAATATGGTGCGTACTCGTAATTATTCTAATTAATGTCTCTCAATGTGATCGACAGATAAAAAGTAGCAGACGAGGCAACTTCCGGCTGTAAAGCCTTGCTGCAAATCTCACAGTGGTCTGGGATGTGTTTACCTCAATGTCCAATTAGAAGTTGGACAGTCATGTCATCAACAAATGCTGCTAATAAGAAGGCTGTCCTTTCGTGGGGACTGCGAGGTCAAGTCCCAGTAGAGTCATGCAAGGTAGTTATCTGACCCATCATGCACTTGTGTTTAATCACCTACACAACATTACGCCAACACCAAGTGAGTGTGTGGTTAAATGTACGAGCTAGTATGTAAGTATGCCTGATCGTGCAGAAAGCTAGCATACCTCAAGAGAAGACTGCAGGTATATCTGTAGAACCTACACTTAAGATGGTGGATGAAGGCAGGAGTGACGAACGTAATTGAATTGGCAGCAGAATTGCTAGTCATGATAATGGGTATGTTTATAAAATATCTTGCTTTATTTTGGTTTAAATTCTGTCAGTAGTCCACAGCGTATCTTATCTAACAAATGGATGTGACATTATTAGAAAAGAAGTGGAAAAAAGCGGTTGTAGCTTAATTTATATTACCATGCCTTAATTTTTCAAGGGGAGTGAAAAAACGTGAAGAACCTCGTTCAGGGTGGTCCATATCCATTCTGAGATTCGCAACTGGTACCTCACGAATACATGCCAGATTGTTTACGGCGTGCGCAGCTTTATGTTTACGGTAATGACGGTTATAATATTAAAATAGAGTGTTGTTAAAAATGTTGTTAAATTTACTACCATTATTTGTACAAAGCGACTACTGAGTTCCCATGACTTTCTAAAGAATGCAGTGAAATTCAGTTTGTTTTGACTCTGTGTCCAAAATGATGGACTATGAACTAGGAGAACACTACCTATGAATGCAAACAGAACAACAAAAATTACAATAATCTTATGTTGTGGCAAAATAAACAATAAAACCTGTGAGAGCCCTTTGGTGTGACGCTGACACAAATTAGCTATTACAAAAATAATTCGGTAACAAAAACATTTATCTGCAAAGCGAAAAGAACCATGGATATAAGAAATCCATATAATTTAGATTTTGCCTTAATATTTACCGTTTTAGGAATCACTCTCGCTTCCTTTTTTTGGGGGGGGGGGGGGGAATCCATTTTTACGGCACTAGGAACGGCGACGAACTTTTATACGTGAGCGTGGTTTTTTTAAAAATTCTTTCGTCTCTGTGGAATTTAATTCCCTTTTGTTGCGGTGATAATATGAAAATGTATGGGCAAAATTATTCTCGATATATGGTGGCTTTTGTTACCGTTACACCTCCTCTCTTATCCTCAGTCTTTCGTGGACACTTCTGTAATTATTTTTCTTAAAATTTATTGTAAGTGTTCTAGCATCATCCGTGAATGGATCCTGATCCAAGGTGCTCGTAGTGACGTAGTCGTGTACCGCAAGGTGGCTGTTTGGTGATAAGAACATACTTTCCATACATAATGACGGGAAACAGATTTAGATTCCGAACATTTTTATATTACTTGGTAGCAGCCAAAATTCATAAACCTAGCAATCAGGAAATTTTTATATATTGAATCATATTCGGGGTATACCACACTTCAATTTTTATTATTGTGGTGTGGTGAAGACTGTACTCTCAAATGTGACAATTTCCCATACCTGCCAGAGGAGAGTTTTATAAATAAGAACCAATTTTACGCCATGGAGCAGAGTCTTTCTTGTGAAGCTAACAGTTCTGCAACTGGTAAAAGGAATCTCCTCATTTTATGGAACTCGAAGTTATATTACAATGTCATAAGTGCCCGCCATTTTTCCCTATCCTGGACGAAATCTATGCAGTCCACGTTTTGTATCCTACTTCTTGAAGATCAACTTTAATATTACCTTTCCAAATATTCATGTGGGTTTCAAGTGGCCACTTTCGGGTTTCCCGACCAATACCCTGTAAGCATTTCATCTCTCTGTCTCATACGTGCCACACGTCTGCCCCTCCCAATCTTCTTGATTTTGTCACTGGCATGATATTTGTTGAGAGTTACAAAGTATGAAAATCCCTATGACAAAATTTATCCAGTTTTCTCCCTATTTCTTCCTCTTAAACCATAATATACATCTCAGCGCCCTATTCTTAGACGCTCTTTGTCTATGTTCTTCCCCCAGTGTGACAAACCAAGTATACATGGGCTAAATCAAAGAGACAAAACTGCTGCATCTATCATCCACAGAAGAAGACTGACTGAAATAAATCCATTATCAAATATGTTACGTAAGTGCATGTTGTAAACACACGCTTTAGAGGAAAGAATCAAGAAACCCCTGATGCACTGGAGTTACTTGGTCAAAGGAAAATGCATGACGTACCTGTACGAGTAAATATTAATCCTACCTTTAGCAAAACTGCACCAATTGTTCTCCGAAGCATGCTTAAGATTTTTGGCTTTTACACTGGAAAAACCACAAAAATTAGCCATGGCCAGTAAAATATATATTCTGCATAAAAATTTAGCTCCTATTCTACAGAATAAAATCGTCTTCTCTTCATAAAGACCCAGTTGAATCTCTTTAAAGAACTAACCTTTATTCAGCCTGACAGTCCTAAGAAACTTAAATACATTGTGTGAGCAAAACGCAGATAAGTTATTTAAATATTACAGAATATGCATAAATGTTTATTACATGACAGTGAAAGATAAATAAAAATATGAGTGTTAATCAATGTAAGAACATATTAAATAATTTATTGGTTACTTTTTAAATTCACAAGAGAAAAAAAATCCTTCATTGAGAGCTTGATGTTCTGAACTTAATTTTAAAAAAACCTACCTGGACAATTTAGTCACTACAAGCAGGAAATTAATAAGAATTACACTTATATTTTAAAACCCAGTGTCTGAACACACACTAATAAAATCTCTATTATTCGGGCCAATTCTTTATGTAGTTTAGGGAAATAATCGTCAATTATCGTGATCATCACGCAAAAACATAAATACAGAGTATGGGAAAAGCAGAGTTTTGATTACTAATGCAGATAGCAGCTTATTCAGCTCTGATATCTAATTTAATTAGCCGGCCGGTTATGCAAGAAACCCTGGGGGAGTCCTACGACGCATATATTTCGCACGGTTTGTCCCCGTCCTTGAACAGTAACAGAGATTTGATTTAGCATAACAATTGATTATGGGTTAAGTACAGTCATTTTGTTTAAACTTGTTCTCAACGACAGTTTCTTTCTTAACTAAGCTGAAGAGAATCACAGAATATTATTCTTGTAACATATTGTTTGGGGGCATAATCAACAACATTTAAACAAAATAGCTTTCAAATTAATTTGGAAGATAATTTTTATATTTAAAGATTTTCAGAGAGGTATTTACTTCAGAAAAATCAAATACGTACTCGTACATATATAGATCTCAGTAGGGATAGTATGTTTGTTTGCACAATAATATACCTGTTCGTGAAAGCATTGGACTGTGTATGTTCTAACTCTCTCTAACCTCCACTACGCAAGCAACTTCAGACTCACCTGGCTTATGCAAAGAACGAAACAGATAGAAGCGACATTTTGTTTTTTTCATTCCAGGTTTCATATCACTTTCACTGCACAATATAATGTTTCACAACACACGGCATACAACACAAAACACACTACAAGATTCCACACATTTGTCACGTGGTTATGTAACATTTCCACCACTAAGATCACTAAATAAAAGAGATACTTCACAGACTTACAATATCACTTTTGCATTCAAACGCCATGTCTCGCCACGACTGTAATAAGTCTAACGTTCATCATCGGAAGAATTCGGCAGACAGATCGACAGTTATCGGTATAACTCCACAAGGTCAGAGCGGAATGCAAACAGCCACGTCACCATTTCCCTGTTAAGGAACGGCCGTGGAAGGGGGACACGCAATACTAATACTGTGTCAGTTTTTACTTCACGGTCTGTGTTCAATATTGCCATAGAGGCATTAGAAGGAACTGAAATAGATTAAAAGGGGTAGGCAAGATCTAACGACGCATTTCAACAACACTGCCTTTGCCCCGCTAGATGTATCATTGGTTGTTAATGTTATTATTTTAATGTAGTCGTACTAAAGGTTATTACGAGTACAGGCTGAATTGTGCTAAGAATGGACAATTACTCTTACTATCTTGAAATATGATTAGCATGTACCGAAAACTTCTCTCATTAACTTTACAGAACTTCAGGAACTTTATTTTATCACGTAGATTTACCATTACATCATTGAACTCTTTATTTTCTCAGATAATGAATGCAAGTTTGCTTGAAGTTGTTTATATTTGTCCCATGAAAACAACGAATAATTTCTACCCAAAAATTGTAGCCTGTAGACTCAGGACTAAAATATCTCAAATTGTCAAGTTGGCTTGGACAAAATGCTCGGAAACATTTGAACACTTGCGGCTTTCATACTATTGTGCATTCATTCCGTACAATTAAATTAAAAATTATATGGATATAAAGATTATAACGTAATTAGTTATGCCTTTTACTGTGAGCATTTAATCTCCTTTGGATTTATTTGTTCTCTCAGTCCTTGCAATAACAAACCGAGGTTTAACTGTTCTATATATGCACAAGTACAGAAAGGGTAAGCAACAGGAAGATGCGAAGTGTGCACATGAAGAAACACATCATATAAAGCGATGTAAAGGGTGCCCTTACACAAACACAACAAACACTGGCCTGATTTTTAATCCGAGACACACGCGTTGTGGCTCCAGCCAAAACCGAGCAAAAGGTAAATACGTATCTCATAATTTCACTAACGATATAGCCTAAAGAAGACAGAAGTGAGTGCACAAAGTTTCTGAAATACATGAACCCCAAATTAAAATATATATATATATATATATATACTTTTAATATCCTGCTTTTAAAGCAGGTACAGTCAGTGCTATAAGGCTACAGAATTCTACGCAGCTCCGTGGGAACCTGCAGTTCCGCGTTGGGGGAGTGATGCACAGTTCTGGTTGCCTTTCAAATTTTGTGAAATTGTGACTTTTACATTAATTCTAACATTGCAAATATAAGGTAACTTTGACGTGTCTGCATGGTCATATCGCAATATTTATGTGTGCAATGGGCCCAGAAATATCTTAAACCGGCCTAGGAATCAGAATACTTGTTATACACATATTTGTGGCTACTGGGATCAATTCTCAGTTAGACTTTTTATCAATGCCACCACATGTCCTTGTGGACTTCGTGGTCCTCCCTCCTGGGCATGGCAGGAGTGCAACCGACTTCTGAGACTGGGACGCCCATGAGGCGCAGTTACGTTGTCCCGATGATGTGAGTGGTGATATAGGAGGATGTAGTGCCAGGAGGGCCCTTAAACCTAAATTCTACTAACCTACACAGACCATGGTCACCGCGGAGTTAAACACTTATAAAACATGTTCGTAACATTTGGATGTAGGAAATACCATCCCTGTCGACGAAAAAATTATGTGTATCGCTTTGAGAAGAATTATTTTCCATGAAATGTGTATAATTCTTAACAACGCACAAATAGCTTGTACCCTTGGCTTTCACAATATTCCGCACTGTGAAATTCATTTTAAAAAATTAAAAAAAAAACGTTCTAACAACCCACTTGTCCACCTACACATTGTCTTTCATGCAAAGGGGCAGACGATCTTCATGATTTGCACCTTTACCGAACGAAGGGATGTATGAACGTGCATCGAAACTGAGAAATCCGTGTATAGTTTGGCAGAAATTCTTCAGGTAAGAAATTGCTTTGGAGACCTTTGGGTTAGGAAGGGATAGCATTGTAGTCGATCTTGCAGAGTTCGAACAGATTACACTAGAAGCTGTAGGGAAGGTGGCTCCGAAACTTCGATTTAAATTAATGGTGGAGAACATAGGTATTTTCAAGGTAAGCTATTATTTGCTTCTCCACAGGAAGTAACTCTAGTAGTTAATTCTATAAATCAAATACAAGGGGCGTAACGTGCTTAAATTATACGATAATTATAAGAGTAATTTACATAACCAATATTCATTTTTGATCACATCTTGCTCAATTCTTCTTAGAATAAAAAATATTTCCGACCAATTTATAGAGAAAAACGCATATTTTATGTTCAATAAACTTTTTTTTTCGAAAAAATGTACCGTTTATGAGATAATGTAATAAAATACTGTACAGCCGGACAGGCCTCAGTTGAAAATATGGCGCATGTGCTTTGCATTGTCATAAGAATTATTGCTTTCTGACCCTCACAGAATAGCTTCGCGAACCAAAGGTGGGTCTCTAACCATGTTGAAACAAGTTAGTCTAGAAGCTTTGTGGAAGGGAAAAATTATTTGTTCCTGTAGAAAACTGAAATTCCTTTACTCTATTTTCCTGCCTTTTACCCAGTCCTTATAGTGATTACCTTGTGCCGTCATGGGGCACAAAGTACTTGTCTTAAGACTTAGGTGCGTTAGGCCTGGGAGAGTTCGAAACCAAATGCTTCTATCTACCTTGTCCCCTCTCCCCGTAATTACATGAATCGGTACGTTAAGCTTAGCATGAGACGCGTTCGACCTCAACTCCTTCTACATGAGGATCCAGGTATCTCTCTCCTTTTGTCATACAACTGACTGACTCGCTGGACAGCAGGGGGACTAAACACAAAGGTGGTAATTTATATGTTATTTCTACTTTGTTATAATTTACAGGTTACAGAATGAAAAAGACCTGAAATGTGCGTATGACGTAATATTGCGGGTCGTTCGTGCAACCACTGTTGCAGTGGAGAAGCAATAAGTATTACATATTGTGAGTTTTGACGTTTTGCTGACCGTGCATCTCAGTATATTTATCTCAGTAATTAACCAACTTGATGCACAAAATGTTTGTTTTACAGTAAGTTTATTTCATGCCTCTACATGTTTCGAGCACATGTGTTCATCATCAGGAGGTCAAAATTGCATTACACAGTCTCTGGTATCATCACACCTATATGTCTCCATCTCGTGCACAGGTTGTGCACGAGATGGCCACCTATATGTGTGATGATACCAGAGGCTGTGTAATGCAATTTTGACCTCCTGGTGATGAACACATGTGCTCGAAACATATAAAGGCATGAAATAAACTTACTGAAAAAAAAATTTTGTGCATCAAGTTGGTTAATTACTGAGATAAATATATTGTGTGTGTATGTAGCATTACTTTTCCAACATGCAATGCGCTATATTTTCTTCTGTGGCCTGTCCGACTCTAAAATTGTTTTTCCACATTGTCTCATAAACTGCACAATTTTCGAAAACTAGTTATCGATAATGTGTGTTTTGATTTCCTGTACAAGTTTTGTCTGACACATTTCTCATCCCTAAAAGAACCGAGCGAAATATTATCGTACATATACGTGGGTCTTCATGTACGGAAAAATTATTTTTGTAATATTTTAGTTAAACATGAAATTACTTGACAGTTTTTCGAAAAATACTAAAAATTTCATGAAAATCCGTTGAATGGGAGCAGAGTTGTTACATGCAGACAGACGGATGAACAGACATGACGATGCGAATATACGCTTTTCCGCAGTTTTAGAAAGCGCTTATGATATGATTACCTGTGTTTCGAAACATTGCAGTTTGATAATTAATTATCAAATTCTAATAATCCTGAAGTACCAAATGAATTCCAAAGTACTGTATTCGTGAATTATAAAAATTCATTTTGTTCTACAAAGCCATACAGTATAGCGTTATTCCTCCAGTCCAGTGCATTGCGAAAGCTATGGCGAATAGTGGATAAGGGGTGGTCCACCTGTTTCGGATTGAGATGGGGGCTAGAAGTTCTGACCTGGGCACACTGTTCAAGTTTTGGCTCAGGGCATCAAGTTTTGTGAAAAAAGTAAAATATCTTCAAGTTCCTTTAAGGAACTTGAAGATATGAAGATATGCAGATTGAAGAGAATTTTCTTCGTCTTATGAGCTGCTTACGAATGACTCTGCACTATTGTGCTAGGTAATTATTCAAGTCTTACAGTGAATAAAATTCTGCAGTGCCATTAAACACGCACTAAGGTGTCTAATGAGCATCTTTATCTCGATCTGTCTCGTGTGTAATACACGTTGTAATGTCGTCGTGAGCCAAGTTATAGTGCCCTCTGGTGACAGTGCTTGAGCAACACGTACTATGTATTCGTTGCCCACAGCGTCAGCCGAAATGTCTGCTCTGTTCAGAACCTACTTTCACCGGACACGTCACTCATGCTTGTGTCACACGTCGCCCTGGCTGTGTAATTATTTAACACCGAGGTTCAGACAAATTTAAGATAAACTTGCTGTTACGTTCTCGCGGTAGGAAAGAAAATAGTGTGCAAATTCCTCTTTTGTTGAAGAAACTACAATTTTCTTTGAGAACTCAAGAAATTCTCAGCATTTTACTGAAATCAAAGCTCTTTATTCTCACCTAAAAGAATCCAAACAATTCCCTTCAATACTGCTGCTCAATCGCCAATATTAATATTACTCTCGCATTTACTGTTGAGTTATCCTATATTGGCTCCTTCTTTCAGGTTTTCTGGCCGTAATTTTGTAATTATTTCTTACTTCTAATGCGTGCCAAATTTTATTAAGGTCCCATTCTCCTTGATTTATGAAACTCCTGCATCCGTAGCTTAACATTCTTTCCCATCACTCATGAAGCGTAATTTTCTGATATATCCGGCCCAATTAAATTAATTTAATGTTAACATGAATATAGTGACTACATTTGCTATTTTACAGTACTTCACTCCCAAATCTTGAACTCCTGGCCTAAAAGTAGTAAGGTATTACTTCAAACTTAATACGCCTGCTAACTTAAGAAGAACCGCAATAATCAAATGGGATTTTGAGGAAAAAATCATTGTCTGTAAAATTTGCTACTCTTCCAGCGAGGCCGCGTGATTTCCGAGGAAAATGATGTGTTCGAGACTTTCGAAGTGTGAAGCACCTTAATTTTCAGTTCGGAAAAGCGTGAAAAATATGTACGTCTTAAACTCGAATTATACGGTACTTACTTTCCTATTTCCCACCATTTATTTCCTGGTATCTACTGAATAAAGAATACATTATAAGTAATCAATGTATTATCTACACTGATAACCCTATTCCTTCATTTATGTAAACTCAGAAAGTTGGTTCGGATTGTTGCGGTCTTTTCCTATGCAGAATGCACTGACATTTAACGTGTTTTGTGTCGCTGAAACCAAAATACAATATGCACCTTGTTGTAACACAGTCCTGCCTATGACACATGTAACTTTGATACAATATGTGCAATTGTAAAGCAACACCATTAATATCTGTGTAAAATAAACTATAGGCCATTATGATTGTAACAAAATATTTAATATTTTATTGAATTGCTCTCCAGTAAGCTTCAGTTCCTTCTGAACATCACGTGTTACTGTAGAGGCTGTATGGAAGAAATGGAGCTCTCGTGTTAATTGATCCTTATCAGAAAATTTTGTTGAGCCAGGCGTTAGCTGATTACCTAAATAACTAACTAACATCAAGGAGCAGAGTTATCCTCGAGTAGCTAACGGGATCTAAGCTAGTCCAGGAATTCCTGCATTTTATGGAATATGGAAGTTCATTACCACTTTCACAAGTTTCCACCACCTGTCCTTCTTAAGATCCATTTTAATATTACCTTCCCATCTATACCCCCAGGTCTTCCAAGTACTTGTTTTTCTCAGGACTTCCCACCAGAAGTCTCAATGCACATCTCCTGCCTCCCATATGTGCAATGTACGCAGCCCATTTCATTCGTCTTGCTTTGGTCGCCCGGATAATATTTGGTGAAGGGAGGACTACACATCATAAATCTCCTCGTTATGCGGTCTTTGCCCCTCCCTTGTTTTCTCGACCCCCTTCGGCCCAAATATCTTCTTCTGCACCCTACTCTCGAAAACGCTTTTTCTACTTTCCACCCTCAATGTGACACGTCAGGTATCACACCCATATAGAAGACAGGCACAATTCAGGTAAATGTTAGAAACACCAAAAGTATTTAACTGCGTACCTGCTAGGTCTGTGCCGAATACCAAAAAAAAATCTGGTTTCGGATAACAGTCAGACATTAACCTGGTTTCCGGTTTGATCTACCAGAATAAACCAATCTTTCATGGTAATGAATCTATATAGTCACAACACATGTGTTTGTGGAGGAGGAAAGGAGTGAAAAGAAAGAAACCTAAAATTGAGGTCACAGTTTTTTGTTTCCTTCTTCAGAACACAAATGAAGGCATACTGACCCCGTACAACGTCACGACTTTTCTAAATTGCAGTGGCACAGTCCCTTCGCTTTCACCTGTGACTGTACAAAAACACTGACCCCAATAGGCCAAACAAAATATTTTTCTTTTGTGATTTAAGGAAGTTCTACTTTCTTCGCTTGCTAGGGTTATCTCAAACAGAGGGGAAACGCGATTTTAGTGTGCGTTACGGAGAAGGCGTAAGAATACACACTGATGAGAAATCCGAGTTAATACGATACCATAATATATATATATATATATATATATATATGTGTGTGTGTGTGTGTGTGTGTGTGTGTGTGGCGTTAAATTGCTGTATTACTTACTTACTCCATGGTGCAGAGTCCTTCTTGAGAAGCTAACTGGTTCGCAACTAGTCAAGAAATTCCCCGCATTTCATGGAACCCGAAGGTTCATTACCGCACTCACAAGCGTCCGCCACCTATCTCTATCCTGCGCCAGCCCAATCCAGTCCATATACCCACATCCCACCTCCTGGATATCCATCATAATATTATCCACCCATCAACGCCTAGGTCTCCCCAGTGGTCTCTTTCCCTCCGGTTTCCCCAACAAAACCCTGTACACCCCTTCTCCTCACCCATACGCGCCACATACCCAGCCCTTCTCATTCTTCTCGATTTTATCACCCGCACAATATTGGGTGAGGAGTACAAATTATTTAGCTCCTTGTTATGTATTCTCCTCCATTCCAGCGTTACCTCGTTCCTCCTAGGCCCAAATATTCTCCTCAACACCATGTTCTCAAACACCCTCGGCATCCTTTCCTCCCTCAATGTCAAAGATCAAGTTTCACAACCATACAAAACAACAGGCAAAATTGTAATTCTATATATCTTGATTTTAAAATTTGGATAGCAACCTGGAAGACAAAAGATACTGCACCGAATGATAGCAGCACTTCCTGAACTCAATCTGCTCTCAGTTTCTTCCGGAATAGAATTTTGATTTGTTAAAGATGTTCCCAAATAATTGCTGTAGTATTTGACAGTAAGTCTTGGGTTAACAAAGTTTAATAAGCGTGATACAGCCTTAAATTTGTAGAAGAACTACGAATAATAGGGTTTGTTGAGTCTACTGTTAGGGACTAGTAATAGTACAAAGAAATTAAGTTAAATTCATGATTCTTTATGTCAAGAAATATTTTTAAATTATCTAAAAATGCAGAAAGTAAACACAAAGAATTAAACAGTTAACAAAACACTATATTTTCATTTTCGTTGTGTTTCTGTTACACGTTGCGACCTGAAAACAAATATCTTCAGACCGTAAAGTCATTCTACATGCATTATCAAATTTTGCGCTGCATCAGTGCAGCAACACTTTTGTGCCGAGTGTTTCACAATGGATCCCTCAGCTAAAATGTGAAATAATTTTTTTCTCTACGAATTTGAATACTTCTCAAAAGTAAAATATTAATTTCACACTTATAGTAGGAAAAGAATACATTATTGCTTCCTCTAACGCAGTGACTGAAATTATAATAGAAAAACTCAGCAGCTAAAATACCCACATTTTGACAAATCAGAATCGAAATCTTAAAAGCGTAAACTAATAGCAGACGATGTTAATAAAAATCCAACCAGATGCAACAGTGTACAAATATTTATTTACTGTTGAATCTGGTTGAATTTTTATTAACATTGAATTAGGATGCACGGAACCATGAGCTTAAAATTTAAGAGCAGACGGTTATGATTCCGTAATTTTATTTAAATTAGTCGCCATGTAATTTAAAAGAAATCCTTGTGTATTTGAAACTTCTATGTAAAATGTCTACTTTTCCTTAGCGCTATGCAGCTTTTATTTCATAAAAATTGCAGAATGAAAATATGAAAAAATTACATCACGATGACATAAGAAAAAATACTAACTTACTGATTTAAAAACACTATCTATTAATGCAACACAAAATAACGCGATCTCTAATATCAACGAAAGGATTCCAAGCCGTTTTAAACTAACTCAAATCTTTATAACCTCTTTTACATTAACTTAATATTTTCCGATCTCCTCCTAGATCATCATCCAACGGATCGCTTTCAGTTACTTAATTGGTAGCTTAAGTTTTGTGCCCACTAAAGTTTCATGTGCATTTATTTCCTTATAGCATAATCTACACATCAAACCGCACAGTGAACTGGATACCACTGACGTACTTTAACAGTAGAAAGTATCCGATACAAGCCACCGTTTCCCTCTTATATGCTTTTACGCCTAAATACTTTTTTTCAGCAATCTGTACATATAAGATTAAAGTGCTTGTCTCGGATCAAGAGACGAGATAATATAAATACATTAAACAAATTGTAAAATTATTTTGTGTGTGTGTGTGTGTGTGTGCTTGCGCGCTGGCGGACTTTTCTTACAGAAGGCAGGATGAATTAATTACTAAAGAACCTATTTACTATTATTCTGCTATCAGCTTTCCGAAAAAATTCATAACCTCTATCGGAAATTCCGCCATTGAAATTATGTTTTTATGAAGTCTCAAATACTTGTAATTATCAGCATAAGCTTATCTTATGATAATTTGCATTAAGTACCTGCTACATCAAAGAGCTCTTCTGAACCTGTTTTAACATATCAGCTATTTTAGAACAATAATTCACAGCAAACTCATAAGGAAATATTAGGCTAATGGTTCATATTGCTAATTTGTGTACGTGTGTGCATGAGTGTTCCGTATGTCCATAGGAAAGGCTTATGGGCTGCATAATAGAATTGGAGCAAAAATATATTTATTGAAAAATATTAAAAAATTGTTTGAACCGATAACAACGATCGGTGTTTTAAAAACATACAGACATTTTGCAGATCCTGTATGTCTTGAACTGGCATATTCATTGTCGTCACTGTCACACTGTCTTCTTTGTAGTTCTCACGGCTTGGCAAAGGCCAGAAAAAGACCTGTAGACCTGCACAACAAGTCCCCTGTACAATTTGTTTCAATGTGCGATATGACGCTGCGACTGGTTAGGTCGAAGCCGCGACTTAAGACGAAGTAATATATTACTTTGAATAATTATAAAATCAAATGTATATGAAGTTTCTGAAAAACATATTTTCCATTTCTTAAGCTGGATCTTAATTTGGTGTGTGGGTTTGGAATGCTTATGTTTGTCTACGTGTGTGTATAGAGATTTGTTGGCCCGGAAATGCAATCAGATTTACGTGATTGACCTTGTGTGTTCGGACCAGAAAACTACATTCAAAAGTGGCAATATACAACTGCAGTCGGTCTGCAAGCAAATGCTCGGAACCGGTGTTAATTACGCAAAGTATCTGTATCAAGAGCAGAAGCTGTTTACCCTCGGATATTGCACGACCATATTCGTAAACACTGAAATTAAAGTGACATGTTTATTATCGCTATTATTTTTTTTCCGTGGCCCAACAGCCCTTTCTGGGCCACGGTCTCTTCATTGTTGAGGCTGTATGATTAGTCACATCACACTCGGTAAAAATCACCTGTACGGGCGATCAGCCCGTTGCAGAGACTTGTAACTGACAACACTCACAAGAGACATATATCTACGTAAGTATTAGTATGGTTTATTATCATTATTATTATTATCATCATCATTATCGTCATCATCATCATCATCATCATTACTTGTCAAGAATTTGAAACAAAACCATCCTCTCATTAGGTAATGGAATGTTATAGGTATGGTGAAATGCTCTCAGATATATATATATATATATATATATATATATATATATATGTGTGTGTGTGTGTGTGTGTCTTTTGTGACATACATAATTTTTTTATCATTTAGTTTGTATTTAAAAATAATAATAAAACAAAAACAATGCCTAATTAAGCATTACTAATACAGGTCTATGCCTGTCCCAGTGGTCGCGCGGTCTAAGCCGTACGTCTGCGGCCGCTCGCCTGCTGGGGTTGTGGGTTCGAACCCCACCGTGGGCATGGATGTTTGTCTGTTGTGAGTATTGTCTGTTGTCAGGTATAGGTCTCTGCGATGAGCTGATCACTCTACCAGAGGAATCCTACCGACTACGGTGCGTCGTTCTGTGTGATTTAGAAACCTCGTAAATGAGGAGGCCATGACCCACTGGGCAATGTTGTGCCAAAATAAAACAAACAAATACAGGCCTATAAATCTCATCCTCGACACCACATGCATATGAACTGTCAATTGCAGACTCTGTTGCTTTATTCAAGATGTAAAACCTCGTCTACGCGTTGCATAAAGTTCCTACATGGAACTAGGACTCGATCTGGACCCAATGGTAGACACAGAAAATGTACGAATTTGATGTTCATGTGACCGTGCATCGTGAAACATTTTTACAATAAACCCACCAAGATGCACTAATTTCTCAATTTTGTTTTAGAATAAAAATAAAACTCTACATGTTTCGGACAGTTCCTCGGTCCATTACCAGGAGTTTTTCACTGTACACGCAGCGATGGTATATGTCATACAGGTTTGCTGACAGCTTGCGAGCTGTCAGCAAACCTGTATGTAAGAACAGAAAATATACCTATACCTGCCAAAATCAAATCCTGGTCCTTCGGCTAGCAGCCAGTCTCTTTAGCGACTGAGATATTCCACTTCTGAGTCCTACAAAATCCGTACCAGCAAACTGCAGTGCATTAGTGTGCTATAACATAACAATTGCTAAAAATATGAACACTTAACACTAAATTTCTTTGCGTTAGAGATATATATATATATATATATCTTATTTTGAAACAGCATACGAAGTGTCTGTGAAGTGTGAGTCACATACTGGCAACAACTTGCAAGGAAATATTTTTATTTATTTATATCTTGTTAAAATGTCATGTTCAATAGCAATCCATAGCGTCTATTAATCACATAATTATTGGAAGAAAACTGGAAATGACTGTGGAAAAAATATGGCGCAGTGTATATTTAGGCACTATTGCAGAATTTTAGTTATATAAATATTATGCTGGTGTTCCTTAGATTCGCCACTCATGATACTTAGCTTGTATCATTCAATATATTCACATCATGTCAAAGAACTTTCTCTTACAGAAAATTGTACTAATTTATGGTCTCGTGTTTCTGGCATTACGAAAATTTTTCTTTGTGCTTTACAAGAGATAGAGCCTCAAGTCAGCATGGATAACAACAATGGTTATTTTATATAAGGGCAGGTGCATGGCTGTAGGCATGTGTGCGGAAATACGTAAAAGGATAAAGACTAGGATTATCTCGGCTTTATGTCTCGATTCTGACAGGGAATCTCCACAGATTGTTCATTATCTTCCTCACGCCACGTCAGTAAGTGCTTGGGCAGTACTTTACAGCAAATAACCTAACAGAGAGTAAGCAACTGAAATGTACGAATGTTCCTAAGTTAGGTTATCCATACTGTATTGACAAAAAAAGACAGCTTCCAATATCTAGAATTTCGCCTAGTTAAATTTCATTATCTATGGTTATGACATCGTTTGTGTAGCTGCCCTTGCGTTTAATTAACCCGCACGACATAAAGGTGCAAGGAAAAGAGGAGACACAAATCCATTCATTCTTAACCGCAGCGATAGACGAAGATGTGTGGTTAGGTTTACTGACCGCCAGTTCGAAACCCGGAAAAATAACCATAGTATGAAAGAATACGAGGTTGTGTAGGCTCCAGCGCCATTTTGGGCGCTTTGTAAAACAATTTCCTTTCCCAGATAGGAATTCGAGTTGTCCAAAAGCAGCTTTAGTCACTATGCTGACTCTTCCGTTTATATAAAGTGTTCTAAGTATAGTCACAAGTACTAATTAAAATCTAAAGAATCGTTAAAGTCTTTAGCAAATGCATTGGGGTGGGGAGTGTGAGCGAGGGTACGTAGCTACATTAAATCTCCAGCAACACACGTTTTGATATGATGTATATCATTGTGCATCTGCTGCTAGGGCTTGCGCTCCACTAGATAGCACAAGCACAAAAGGAAGGAACTGGGGTATTCAATATTATGTAACACGTACAGCGATTTAGACCCATTTTACCCTGGCTCTGTAGAAGCCCCAGAAAATACTCGTATAACCATTATTGGAAGTCAGAACGTAACAAAAAATAAAATGAACCGAGCGACTATTAATTACAATGTATAATCTAATTAGAACTCAAGATATTAAACTACAGGTTGTGATTGGAATGACGGGGCAACCACTAAAATAAACGAACTGGGCAGTGAAAATGAAATCACTGGAACAACAGGCAGGTCAATAATGCGAAGGTAGGGAACAGAACTAGAGATCTCGATGTATGTATCAGATGTATTCATCGATCCACAACCATTTCGCCTTGCGCATCTCACCATAATACCTTCTCACAGTCACTCCATTCCTCAAGTTAGAAACAACGCGTTGCAATATTTCTAAATTTCTAAATTTGAGAAACGATTAACATTTGACAAGATGAGTAGAAGGAGAAACATCCCTTGTTCATGGAAACAACATGGTGGAGGGGACGCTAACCTAACAACAATATTCGAAGAAATTTTAGATATAGAAGAAAATGTTAAAAACAGTAATATTTGTTTCAATATTTGGAGAACTATTTAAAAACACCTGAATCCAGTGGGCGATACTTCAGAAGCAGGTTCGTGAGACCTGTAGCTGAAACACGTGTGGCGGGGGTAGAAAGAGCTAAGCTAGACAAGGAATTAAAATGATTTACAAGCATTTTGCAGTTCCTCTGGTGACCAGAGGAATATATGGCCAATATAAAGCATTTTTGTATAATTTCATAATATAACTTTCAGTTTCAAGTCCTGTTTTCAGCCTAGTAAAGATTTAACCATGCTATTCCCTTCCCATTTTACCCCATATAGTTTGTCAGAGACAGAACTGTAGCTTTCCTACTACAAATAATTGCGACCTTAAATTTCAAATTTTGGAACTTAAGCATAATATGCAGGACGCATTTATATCTTCGTCCGATTTTTTTTTCCGCAAAGTAATAACTCATGACTTTTTCCGAATCACACCCCTTGGGAAAATGTATACTCTCTTCTTTATGCAGCAGGGTAAAGAGTTGTATCGTGATCAGCGTCTTGATAAATCCAACTTCAAGTCCAGATTCTTCTGACAAACTCCTCATTTTTCACTACATTTTGAGGTTAACAACAGCAAGAAACAGTTCATTTCCTGAAAGGTTTTACTCCGAAAACCTGGAAGTATTTAAAACGTGAGTGACCAATATCAGTACTCACCATCATTGGAAGGTGTTAAAATTAAATTCCATTTGCATGACATTGAAAAATGGAAGACTTTGACTTTGATATCTCCAGGTAGACACTCAGTTTTATGAAATATCTAAGGAAGTGCAGGAGGGTGGAAAACATTGCCTCTGCGTGACACAGTTTTGGTTTGCGGTAGTGTGTTACTCTGTCTTCATAATAAATTCTTCCGTCTAATTTCCCCGATACTGCTTTTCTAAAAGACGTTCTAGTGATTAAGCTACTTTTTAAACAATATCGACTGATTAATGCCGCTATTAGAATACGATGTAGTACTATTTTATAGGCCAGTCTATTTTCTTTTAGGTATGGGAAAATATGTCATATCGTAAATTGTACTCTACATGCTGGACGTTTGGATTGAAACAAGCTTTCAGGCGAGTCATCCAACGCTTCATCACGTCACGTGACACTACCATGTAGACTGCAGTTACCCTGCCCTGCAGGTGTTCCTGCTCGCGTATTGTCTCAGATTAAAGCAAGGTCTCACAAAAAATATCAAAGGAGTAAAATTTTAGCCTTCTTTATGATTATTTTCTTATTCATCTTCGTATAGAATGACCATCGAAATTTCTTCTTTTTCTTCTTCTGACACTACAACACTACACAGTTTTTAGTCTTTTGCGCCAGACCATTGCAGGTTTTTATATCTTTGACGAGTTAGCTCAAATTTCTCCGTTTTAGCTTCTTTAAATCACACATTACTTTGTCTCTCAATTGCCATCGAAATTTAAGCTAAATAATCAGACACAGTCACTACATTGTGGGCAGTTACACGATCCTTCAGTATTCCAAGATTCCTAGTAAATGGGACGCCCTGTGTAATATGAGTTAATATCTTTTACTTTCCTAGCCTATTTTTGTAAATTTTCCCTAGGAAATGGATTGCTCTAATTTGTACTAAGATGTTACTATTACACAAACAGATGCAGTTGTTCTAAAGCTGTGTGAAGCTCATGCGTTTTCACAGCGAAACATAGGCGCATGCACACACTTGTTGTCCCTCGCACGCAAATGCCCTCGCATATGAACACCCCCCCCCCACACACACACACACACACACACACACAAACACACGTACACAGACACACTCTACGAGCTATCTATAAGGACATATGCATTATAACAGAGACCTGTGTTAATAATTCCAAGGAACTTCAGAGACACAAAAAGTTCTTGAGAAGGCACCCTCTTTCAAATGTTATGTATGGATTAAAATTCTTAATGGTAAATTTTATTACATATTCATTCTTCGAAAAATGATTACAAAATTTAACTTTTATGACACTTGATACAGTTTTTCGTATGTCGTACTTAAAGTCGCGTTCTTGATCAACTGCGTGAATGATAACGACATAATGTGAAATTGAATTCTTAGGAAACTAACAAACACTTTAACTGCAGTGCAAACCGCAATTAATCGCTGTAACTTGTAACACTCTGCCCATTATAAATGTCTGCGCATCTATCTCTTGAAATGTGTTATTCTACCATACACAATTTATCCTGTCCTCAAAACCACACGTGTTTTATTTCCCTCAGAGTCACTTATAGTACAGTAACTTACAGATTCAAACAGCGACTTAGGTTTACACTTTGAAAATAAAGTTAAATTAAAATTTTCACAATGTTTGAATAAACACCATCCTCTGAATACGTTACGAGGAATTTGTTTATACCACCAATCACTCTTGACCATGTAGCTAGACAAAATTCGGTGATGAGATTCTCACTACGGCCTCTTTAACTCAGAAAAAGGCAACTGACATCCATCACATAGGATACTGGATGTCAGATTACAGAGTCTTTCCTTAAATATTTGTCTAAAAACACAAACTGCCCTAAACATGCTGCATTTGCGCTTGTGTTTGGCGTTATCGTCTACATATCCACAATCTTCATGTTCTGTTCACGGGAGCACAGAGATAAAGTCACCATTATAAACGCTACAAATCATCGTGCAAGAACAGATTAAGCGCTCCGTGTGTAATGCCGCTTATATATCAAAGAGTTTTATCCCATATTACATCGTAAATCAAGAACTAGCGTATCTGCTGTGCAAATAATGGCGTTTTTGTGTAATATCCACAATGAGGCAAACAAAGATTTCAGTCTCCTTAGAGCAATATTGAAAGTTAAAACATAAAAGGTAGCAGAAAAATAAATCAATATATTGTCCAGTTTCATATAACGTAATTATTTCTTCGTCTTCCTATACACACTGACAGTGAATTGTCTGAAACAGTTACAAACATTTACGAGCTTAAACTCTGGTTGTAGTTCTAGAATCATAAAATGTAGAACGTTAAAAGGCGAATATGTTTCGAAAAGTTTTATTCAACCAACAGGTACGTAAAAGATACAGTTTTTACCATTATTGCTTTGATAAAGTATACGGAAGACAAGGTTCATCTATGTTATATCTCTTTACCAAAATAATTTATTTTGAACTTGAGACTTCACGGTTTGAGGGTAGGATTTCATGCATGCATGAGTAAGGAATATATACCTGCACAAAATAAAACAGACAATTTTTCCTTATGATGGCGGACAATGTTTCAAATTTGGTTGCTTGTGAAAAAATTCACTGGAGGAGTTATTTGTTACAAAAGAGATATTATACAAGAATAGATATTTGAGTATCTGTAACAGTGATTAAAAAATATTTTCATATAAATGACAACTGTCTCCAATTATTAATTTAAATGAAGTCTAATTTTAATTGATTATGTGAATAGACACAATCTGTTTACAAATTTCACCTTTATGAGGTATATATATATATATATATATATATATATGTACCGTATGGATCCAAATATGACAATTCATAAGAACAGATGGAATTTAACAACTGCTTTAACCATTAAAGCAAAATGGAAAAAATATGTTAAGTTTTGTGATAATAAACTTTGTTATCAAAAGCACAAGTGTGTGGTATGATTCGTACGCATCTTGCTGAATATTTTCTATATAAAAAAATTAACCAGCTAGTTTTTATACTGAACATGGGCCTGGTTCTGTGCGCATCAAAGACTGAACTTTATATAGCTTAGATAAATGTCTGTTTTAAAATAAGGACTTCTTCACTAATTAGTATAATGCTAAGAAATTTAATTTAATTGTTCAGTTATTTAAATTGTCTGTACAATCTGGATTAAAGTGAAATGAGTTTATGAGAAAATGGCTACAAGAATTAAAATGATTCTGATCGGGTTAAATTACATATGCGTATATTCCTAAAAATTTTCTTATAATCGTATGCTGGTAAATGTTACGTAGATAATGCCGTAATTTTTTTCGAGTACATAAAAGTGTATGTGGCTTAACATATGCAGAATCTCTTTTCCATTAGATTCCCAACTACAGTTTTTAAAGGGAATTTTAAACTTTTCTGCAACGTATGTAAAATGAGTTACCGGACGGAAGGGCGAGCCTGTAGGAATATTCACCTTCCCATCCATCTGAAATTAGGAAATCTTAAAATTAAGGGTAAGAATAGAGTCTGTGAGAACATATCTGTTAATTTTACTTACATTTTACAAAATCAGGATTTTTTTTGTACAAATACAAGTTCGCTACAACATGTCAAATTCTTTTAGTTAATATACATGTTTCTGTCTAGAAGAAAGTGTTGAAATTCATGTTGAACGGGTACTGAGTAAAGGTGGTAAATTAAAAAAAAAGTGTTTGTTTTATTGCTATGAAGATTCTCTTTTACAGGTGACATCAAAAGTAACAAGAATTACCACCATTTTAAAGTTACGTCCTTTTTCTGCGGATCCAAACAAACATTGGAATTTTAAAAAAAAGTTGCGAAGGCACACATTTTCAGTGTGTTCACAAACAAATAACCCCATGCATTTGTGTGTGTGTGCGTGTGCGTATATATATGTGTGTGTGTGTGTGTGTGTGTGCGCGCGCGCGCGCGCGTGTGTGTGTAGGAACGCCTGTGAGTTTGCAGACTCATGTAAGTATGCAAATAATTACGTGTGGTAACAACCACCACATTTCCTTCGAAAGCTGCCATTTCATATATGACAAAACAATAAATATAAATGAACACAGAATAAAATGAGTTCCATTTTATGGCCACGTAATATCAGGTCTTATTTTTGTATGCAAGAACGTTGTAATTGAGATATCGATATGGCTAGTCTGTTCAATAAAAGTAACATGCTATAAAATATTTTTAAGTTTTTAAGTTTCTAAGATAATCTGATATTTCAAACTACCATCACTAATTTCTTGACAAAAATAGGTGGAAATAACTTGTAGAAATAAAAGATGCCAGAACCCAATATTATCGTTGGAAACAGCTATTTCATTTAACTTAGTGTTGTCGCTCGTAATCAAAACATAAGTTAAAACTGCGATGCACATTTTATTTTAAAACTTATTTAGAACCCAAAAAACATGTTTAATGATACTGAACACTTATTCTTCACATTTTAGATCAATACCATGTGCGTGAATTCTAATATCTGCCTAGCAAGAAAGTCTGACGTGTTTATAACAAACTTACTTATCTCCTCTCTAATGGGTAACAGGACTGAGACTGTAGCTTTGAGCAAAATGTAGAGACGCACAAAACAAAAGGAAAATATTTCTTCCCGTCTGTCAGCTTGCAGATAGTTGGCTTCTGAAGAATGAGCAAACAAAGGAAAAAGGGGGAGATTTGGGTGGGGGGTAAGTCTTGGTATTCATTAAGTCAGTTAAGCCAGAGTGTTCACAGTAACACCTGGCTGCTTATACTTACACATATACAGGTAGCTGTACATATACACATACACACACCTACCGTGTATATATATAGATATATATATATATATATATATATATATATATATATACATGCTATACGAAAGAAAGGAAATTCTTAATATTTTCACATATCTCAGAAGGGTGATCTGATAGTTTATTTTATTATTATATAGTTCGTAGTGGGTTTCAGACAAACTTACCACAGAATCGTAAAAATAAACTTGTTATGTTACGTGATATTTAAAACTATTTTTGAAGTAAAACAATTAATTTACCACCAATCTGTCACGTAGAACGATATGGTTTAGCAAGTTATAATATAGCATTGCAGTATTATGCATGAAACAGAAAATAAAATACAAATGTAATCATTTATGAACACAGTAGCATGTAATTTAACCTTTAGACGCCTAATGTCAACTATAGTGGTCGTACCGCACCGCTAACCACTAAATTTTTTGCATTTTATGTATTTATTCAACAAATATAGGTATTGAATATTTTAAACATGGTATATACTCTCCGTTTTTTTCTCTTCAAAATGCAGTTTGTTTCATAATTCTAACGTATTTGGTTCCTGCATTATTCACATTTTATATACAGAGTGTGCTAAAATTAAAAAAATAATTCCGGCGCCAAAAGGTTAAAATGATTTTCATAATTTAGACCAATCGAAAAAAGCCTGAAATTCCTTACTAATTAATCTTATATAACGCAGTTATTTAATATGTTCTAAGTGCGAGAAGTAGAAAATATATGTAGTACTAGACAAATAAGTAGAAAGCATTTAATCAAGGGAGTAATATTTATATTGCAATAGGAAATTTAATAAATGTAAGTACTTGAATGATACGAGGCGTGTGGAAAATTGCTCTCTCTTCTGTTTGCAATATGTCAGTAGTTGTTACAATAATAATCCTCCCCATCCGTACAAATGTCAAGGCAGTTGAACAAATAAAACAAATCCGTAATCTATAAGAACTGAGATAAGTAGCACTCACAGTTGTCGTAACGTGATTGATGGAACCGGCATATTTGAACAAGTTCAATTACAAACTTTGTCACACTGGCCACACTGCCAAACCACGACAGACAATAAAATAATTTTCAGACTGCCACGAAAAAGCGTTGATCATAAAATTAAAATAATGTACCATATTCAATGTTTTGTAAGATAGAAACTAACTAAAGCAAATTAACTAGCTGGGGGAATGTAATTGTTTTATTACCTTGTCATACGTTTCTTTGAAGTTTAACAAAAAATTAGTTTAACTTACCGTTTTTTAATTCCTCGGATGCAGCAGGCGTTTACACGTCGAGTTTATTGGAAGAAACCGGTGTTTAGCACGGCGGCCATGTTGCCTGCACAAGAAGAATGAAACAAATGACACACGGCGAGCGACGAACGCGAAGTGACAACATACCAAACGTCTTGGCGAATAGAGAAAAGAGATTTGACATAAAGCAAGGCAAGAAACGTGTTAGCAGTGGCTGGGGTGGTTTCCACCCAGCTGAAAGCTAATACTTAGGTATTTCTAGCCTCGCTCTTTCCCAAAATTAACAATATCCGTCCAAGTATGAAAATTGCCTTCAGAAATATGTTAAAACCTCCTACGATCCTGCCGATGGGTTCGGTTTTCCAACCTGCAGGCACTAAGAGGGTATACTATATGGGTCTGATGGGGGGGTCCAAAATGACTGGGTGCCAGAGAACCTTACACACATCACATCCTTCCGAAAGAGAGATAGAGAATAAGGGAGAAAATGGGAGAGTAAAAGAGAGGACGACACATCCCAAGCTAGGCTAGATGCTAGGCAGAGCAGGAGGGGCGAAGCGCAGTCGTAAGTCTTCTAGTATTATGGGCAAGCCACATTGGAAGAGCTGCCATCAAGCATAGCGATGTAAAACTTTTAAGGGACACTTCGCAAAGCGAACACACAGAAACCCCCCTAGTGATGCAAGCTATATACGTCAGAAAAAGAACATGGAGGTGGCAAAGAGAGGGGCAAAGAGAGCGGGAGAGAAAGGGAGATCGAATAAAGAGAGAAATGAAGGAGAGAAAGGTAGAAAAGTACGAGAGCGAGAGGGTTTTGGGCAGGGCCATGTAAATATGTTTCGAAATTATTGGTACAATTTACCACACGTATTGATCAGCGTAATTTTTACTTATCTTGTGGCACTAAGAGACCAGAATCCCGTCGTTACAAAACCAACATGCTTCAGTACTCGTACATTTAATAAATTTTATATTCAAAGAGCAATATAATGGAAGATTTCAATCTGAAACTTTTGTTCCACCCTTCTCTGGACTGTCTGTTAATCCCTAGGGGTCAGCTTAGAGTTTACACTATATCAGACAGGCATAGAAGTGTTTGTAATCTGCAGTGAGGATGCAAGAAATATGAAAAGTGTAAGAGGTCGCCTTCATCTTAACTTAAAATTACTGAAAGAGCAGGAAATCTAATATATCACACATGGAAGTTAAACTATACAAAGTACTGAAAACAATTTGCGTTCTTTCAAATGCTGTTTAGACAAAGAATAAGTAAACAAAAAAAAAACACTGAATTTGTGAAAGTGATCATTACGCCTGCAATTGTTTCCTTTGTTTTAGATATTTCGAAAGCCTACCAACATCCAGTGTGCAGCTACAGAATGATCGTATGGCTGTTTTTAACCAATGCGTGATGAAATTGAAGCTTTTTAGAAAATAATGCCTGAAATAGTGGAGCAAATATTTAATATTTAAAAAAATCGTCTTATAAATATTCCTCTCAGTTTATTTTATTACATTGCATTAAGAAAATCTGAAAAGAACTGCAATGAATCTACTGGTATAGACTCGTATTTGTTCAAGCAGAACATTGAAGAAATTGGTGGCAAATTTTTCTAGTATAAGCAGAATCACAAATAAAATACACTCTAAACTATCCACAATTTTCTTCTTAGCACTAGATTTCGAGATCGAATCACAGTATAATACACTTTCGGCAGCCAGTTAGAAACTTGGTGAATTTCAGGAACCTAAGAACAGGTAAAAAATCAATATCGGCAATTTTTACTTCATGGTAAAATTAACGGTCAAACGAGATCGCAAAATGAAAGCCACCATTCAGTGCAGAATCTTCTTCACACCTTCGGCCTCTGTCTAGAAGAATAATTTTAACATATGTAAGTTTGTAACTTCGCATTTCCTTATTGCATTGTGTTTTGTATGTCTGTAATGTCATATATTAGTCAAGCATTTTCACGTAATTACTGACCTACACGTTTAGATGTAGAAGGCAGGTGAACCTAAGACTACAGGACGTATTTCTATAGAGTAATTTCGCATCAAACACAATTCGTTATTTAATGTAAATATAAATACATATATATAGTCTATTTGCTATTTTCTATAATCCGTAATTTGAGTTGGCAGATTTATGCTGCCATATTTCTTGAAAATTGAAGCAAAGTAAAGTTCAAATTATGACTACATAAATCTGCTGCTGTGTTATTAATAAGTATGAGAGATTTAGCTGCGAAAAGAAGAAAATCACGTGTTTCAAAGAATAATTCAAAATTATTTTAAAAAATAAGTGTTTCCAAGTTTACATGAGTTTTTCAAACAAGTAATAAATAGTTTGAAATTATTTTTATATAAATGTGTGGATTTGTTATTGAAGTTACGTAAAACAATTAGGTAAGTTTAAAATAAATTTAGTTTGCTTCATTGTTTCAGTATTTGCTGGCTATAACAAAATATTTCGTAAATACATTAGAGTATCTGATGATAATATTCTCATCAATGTTTGATTATATGAACTTTTTGTTTAAACGAAATTCCTCGGCCACAGTTAGGTCGGACAATCAAGGTCTGTTGCATAATATTATGGATTATTTTCTTCATTTTTCTAATTATTTTATTTTGATGAATGTGATTTTTTTAATCCACAATGTCAGTTCCACGCTGTTGCTAACTCTTACCACTAAATAGAAACGAGTTTAAAAATGAGTAAAACTATACAAATATTTATCCATATTACCTTCATGACCTTTATTGGGACAGCTTTACCTCTACCTTCAAACCGCTGCCATCCTCCTGTGTGTTAGTTTGACATCACACGGTATTCACATTAATTTCAGACTTCATCAGCTGCTTGGTATGTATTTGGGATGAAACAATTGCAGCGTACCATGGCGTATTAAATAGATAAGTTTTGTAGCCATGTAGGCAGAGTTGCTTACTATATGACCTTTGTGGCGGGTCTTATTCACTTAAAATATGAAATTTATTTCAGTAACAAAGAAATATTAAATTTCTCTACTACAGTAAATAAACTAAATATCTGTTAATGTTGTTTCCAAACATAGTAACTGAGTTAGTACATCCCCCATATATATATATATATATATATATATATATATATTTGGTACTTTACGGGAAATAACGCGATCATGTCTTCACATTATCTATGAACATTGAGGATTATCAGTCACAACATGCGGTACACAATGTGCACTTCGTATTTGTATTGCTAAATATCTGGACCCATATCGATCCGTTACGTAATTGCTGATAAAGCCAACCTGGCACGGGTGGAAACTGTAACAATTTTTCATTACACTCGGAATTATAAGCTGAAACCCTAGCTACAGCAACAGGAGTATTTCACATAAGATATATGAAAAAGGAGCTTTGTAAATTGTCACACGATTTCTACCCTTCTTTCTCAAATGTGTTAACTTCACGGATTAACCAAAAGATATGAGCTATATCAGTTTACGGCCTGAATATTAACAGACGGTTCATCACAGGGAAAAATTTTAAACTGGTATATACCAGGCATTAATCTGTTCTTAAGGAAATAAATGGCTTAAAATTTCCAAGTTCAAAAAAATTCATTGGGATGGATTGCTTTTCTAATATGAGTAAAAATAAAAAATATTGTATACAAGAAAGGTAGGAAAAAGTAGATACTTTAACTACAAACTTTGGTGTCTAAAAAATTGTAATATAACACTTAAGGGACTAGCAAAATAACTCTCATAATAATAATCTTGTTATTTAGAGTCTTCAGTAAAGACATGGGAAATATATATATATATATATTCGTTTCTTTCCTTCATCCTTCATTCCTTCCTTCTCCAAATTCGCAAATGTTACGAGCCATTATTTCCATATATCTGAGGGCTGCTAATCCTGTTTCTACCTATATGCGTTATTAAAACCACAAACACTTTTTAGGAAACAATTATATTCTACGTGTCTGACTATAAATAATTACTTTAAACGTACTTTATTTAGACCCTACACGAGTCTATGTATATATATTTGTCCTAAAAGTAATATATACACACACACACACGAGTATGAGAGACAACACGAACAATGTGGAGAGAGATTAAGCATATTGTTTTAGGACTTTTAAATAAATTTTTTACGGAAGTTCATCAGTTTGAGTTTTATGCTTGACGCGTATTAAAATATTCTTCATAAAATACACGTGCAGTTCTGATGTTGAGCAGATACATATCCGTATAGAATTGTTACCTTATCAATTAAAGAATGGTGTAAAATATTTTGAAAGTACTGTCTGCATCTTCAATGTAGAAAAGACATGAAGAAGAAGAAGAAGAAGAAGAAGAAGAAGAAGAAGATGTTGATGATGTTGAAGATGAAGATGATGAAGAACAAGAAGAAGAAGAACAAGGTGATGGTGATGATGATGATGAAGAAGGAGGAGAAGGAGGTGGAGGAAGAGAAGGAGGAGGAGGAGGAGGAGGAGGAGGAGGAGGAGAAGAAGAAGAAGAAGACAACAGCATGTTCAACCTAACTCTCAAGCTGATCCGAGGCACATCCTAGAAAATACCCCACAAAGAGAACCTCAAAACAACACTTCAATATTTTTGTTTGACTCGATTTGTCATGCAAAGCAGCCCACTTCCTTAGATAGTACAAAGACTTACTGACACCGCGCTCTTGTGCTGTGTATAACAAACCCACGTGATTGGTTGCACCGAGTTTGACGTTCAGGTCTTATGGGTAAATTTGTTTATTCTGTAATGACATTTCGATATGGGTTATAGATAAGAAGTAAGGAACATCAGGTTTCATGGCCTTAGAATTTCCCTTGTGGGGTAGAAGGAGATGTTGGCATATACGTTAGCCAGTAGATCTGAGGCTGCCATTATTAGTAGAAACGTTTGCGCAGTCAGAGTAATATACAAGAAAGAAACTAAAAAAATGGAACAAAAATGTACGGCCCTTCGACTGTTCTCTTTGTACTTGAAAGAAGTTGCTTCCATATACTTCAACACTTTATGTGTTAAACGTTACTAAATTCTACGTGTAGCAAACTGTAAAACACTCCGAGATTATTTTGAAATATTGCACTCCTTTCCCATTCCACGAACACTGAGATACCCTCTTACCAGTGACACTAATGTTCTGTATGCTGCTTCAAAATATCTAGTCTCTTTTTTTTTTCTTTTCATCTTTCGACATTACACAAACCCAACGTTAAATATATGTAGATATCTCTACAACAAAATATAACAAAATATAATAAGTTCTTTGAATAATAACAAGCCGCCATCTTTAGTCATTAAATGGTAATGACTCTTTAGAACACGTACAATATGTATATAAATCTTGATCGCATAAAAATCAAAGGGTTTTCTTGGTGTATTGCGCATCCTCGCAACAAAAATGCAAATGTGCATGTCAAAGACACAAGCTCCACATTGAAAAAAAGTCGCCATAAGAATACACTGGCTACGTACATGGAATTCCAAGGTTTTCTATTAGAACATAGAAGGTGTATGGCTTTGAAACGGACGTTTTGCAAAAGGCGTTTTAGGTATAAAATAAATAAACCGTACATTATAGTCAATACGGCTGTGACGCTAAAACGAGGAATGAATTCGCGGTGCATAAGCCAAGTAAAAGCATATTGGTTGCAGTCGTTTCTTTAAAGACATGACTTCTTCTAACAATAAAATTTGTCCCTCTCTACGCCGTAAAAATTTCTCCAAAGAAAATCTGTCACGATTTTATTCACGTGAAATGGTGTTTATGAAGCATAAAGGATAAAGGATAAATACAAATTCTGAAGCAACTGCAAAGACTACAGCAAATGTTTTCTTTTTTGGTCCAATGCCACCACATGTCCTTGTGGACTTCGTGGTCCTCCCTCCTGGGCATGGCAGGAGTGCAACCGACTTCTGAGGTTGGGACGCCCATGAGGCGCAGTTACGTTGTCCCGATGATGTGAGTGGTGATATAGGAGGCTGTAGTGCCAGGAGAGTCCTTAAACCTAAATTCTACCAACCTACCCAGACCATGGTCATCGCGGGAATCCTCCCATTTAGGGAAAATTCCCACGGTAGAGCCGGGAATTGAAACCGGGACCTCATGATTAGTAGTCAGAGACTCTGACCACTAGACCACGAGGACTACAGCGAATGTAGAACACTGGAAACCTGAGTTTATGTGTCACCGTAAATGTATACTTGCTCGAAATAGGGGATTTGGAGGTCGTTATGGAATAAAGACACTGTGAGCATTACGGTAGAGCATGTTTGATAGCATAGTTTGGTATTTAAACTGGTAAAGTTTTAAGATTACAACCCTGACAGATCCTGCGTATGAAAACAGGAATTATGGAGAAGTTTGTTGCTTCAGTTTTGAAGTAGAGGAATGACGGAGGTTTTTTTTTTCACTTCAGTGTAACCACACACAAGGCTACTTGGCACTACCAGGCAAAACAATGTAGATTGTGATGTTCTTTTGATACAGCAGCAATAAATATAATTAAAGAAAATCGAGACAAATCAGTGTGTTAATTTTAAGTTAAAATCTTGAAATTTCCCAGTACTTGTTTTACAGAACGTTTCGAAATTTATAAAATGTGTTAGTGTTTTTATCTTGATTTATTCCTTGACGCTGTAGCAAGTGCGCTTGCAGCAGGAGATGAGAAGAGACGCGATTATTACGAGTAGCAAAGTCAGAAGGTAATGAAATGAGCAAATCTGGCCTTCGCTGATACAACGAACTAGACTGTAAAGTAATGCAGAGATAGAGATAGACATCGTTCAGGCGATGAGACTGCATGTCACAAACAGCAAAAAAATTATTAACATCATTTTTAACTGCAAATATACTTACCAATCACCTATTATTAACACTCTAATTAAGTAATAAAATTTCTTTAATTTATTCATTGTTAATTATAGAGTGAATTTCTCTTTTCTTTCTAAAGTGGTAATTTATTTTATATGGTAGGTCTGATAAATTGTTTGTATATAAAAGATTACTAAGTTAATTTTCAGTTACTTCTGTTCTGACACCACCAAGCTCCAGAAATAGCTCACTGATAACTGATAACTTCTAAGGGCAGAGGTCAAAACCGGTTGCTTCTTCTTGGCGTCACGATTCCTGAGCACCACGCTAGACCGCTCGTTGTCGCTGACGGGTGTTCAGTCATTAAGATGACCGTATTACATTATTACCTGAAATTAACCTACAACGTGACATAAGTCCAGCTTACAACATTGTCAGTTACAGAAATTCTATGGCATTCTGTCTTCTGTCGGTATTAACTTTTAGCCGATCAAATTTTAAACAAAATCAAGAGAAAGTTACTTTTGCGCAAGGCTTACTACAGGCTATTCAAAAATATTTGTCTCCTGTGGCTTTAATGTACAAATGAAAAGTTATTGTACACGAACTTCAATTTTGCCTGAGGTTAGATGAAAGAGTGGTCCTCCAAAAATAAGAGAAAGTAACACTGAGTTGAAGGAAATATGCAGATGAACAAGCCTCGTGATTTTTACTTTCCGTCAAATAATGGGATATATGAATTTAGATTGATTATACTTGGTCATTAGAAGAAGCTAGAATGTGAGAAATGCTTCTGAATTGTGGTCGTGAAAATTAAATTGAGGAGACTCTATTCGACAAATAGGCGTAAGTGGGAGAATATTCTTAAATGTTATCTTTAAATTTTACATTGAATATGTGTGTATGACATAAATTATTATCGTCTAGTATAGAGAAATGGTTTCCTACGAATACCTCAATGATTATTCTGGTTTCAAGAAAAAAGGCGAGAAATTTCTTGAATAGCTGTAAGCTCTGATCCAGAATTGTGGCGTCAAATAAGGGAAAGATGAACAAAAAATCTCTCGAAACACATACAAAATAATAAGGCAATGATATTTGCCTGTGTGCATTGATGAATCAAGCAGAATTCTGAAAAAGAATCGGCAATTTACGTGTCGGTATTTTAACGCTTGGGTTCACGAAAATTAATTAAGAGTAATTAGTACGCCGTCGCGTAGGTAAATAATATTTTATTCTTATAAAATGTGCAGTGATTTTCCACAATGACCTTCCGTCAAAGGTGATCTGTAAATGGAGTAAAAGTTTTGGGTTTGTGTAGAAAATAAATAATTTATTAAGTTAAAGTAGAGTTAGTAAAAATGGTGTTGTCTCCTACATATATATTTTTAAAATTGTTCTCTGTTTTACGAGCTTTTACACTGAAAGACTGCAAGCACAAGTTTATAGGGAAATTCCGAATCAACTCTTTAGCAGCTAAGTCTTTACTACACCAAATGTTTAGTCGATTTTATGCAAAATATTCTAAAGTACGCAAGTAAACTTAAATTTCTCTGTGTAAAACATGAAGGCATACGTTAGTGTAAGGGCGTAGCTCCACTCACCCTTAGCGTCGGCCCTAGATGGGCGTAAGCGGTCGTCTTCACAACCCGGCCGATTTACCCCTGGGAAAAGAGTCTCTGCTGCCCTCTGAATAAGGGGCAAGGTTGGCTTCGGAGGCAGTATGGACGATGGTTACGGTGCCAGGGCTGTTTAGACCATGACTGATGCACTACACAGAACACAATATCCGGGCTCGTCCCATAAGCGTTTCAAACATACTGTTAACTTAAAAGTTATTAATATTTCAAATTCGTTCCGTCTTTTTCTCGTGAGGCTATGATGTGCCTATCTCCACACAGTGCAGGAACGTTTAATGCAATTACTCCTTTGTGAGACATCCAAGGGTTGGACATGCAGGGTTCGAAATCCTTTCGTCTGCGAATACTCGTCTACCTGATGCAGAAAATTAAAGTTAGGTTGTGGCAGTGTGACGGAATGGAGACGGTAACAAATTTGTCTCACGACAACGGAAAAGACATATTGAGATTGAAGATGGGGGTGAAGGAAGGCTGTATCTGTATACAAAATGTTGCCAGTAGGACTGTTGGGTCTATGATGTGACAGTGTCAGATGACCCTTTCAGTTCTTCAGTGCCTTAAGAGCTCTAATTTTTACCATTGTCTCTACAACAAAGTAAGTTTAGATTAGCTCATAGCATGACTGTACTAATTAAACACGTTACTAATTAGTACTAAGCAAGACCTTCTCATTTTAACTTTAATGTATGAGTGAACAGAGATTCTTATTTTGTCTTGCTCTTTGATTCTCCTGTTGAGTTTTTTTCGTGTACATAAATGTGTCATAGATATGAACTTCTCATGAGTGTATATTTGGTTTTCAGACTCCTGAATCAGCACCTAAATAAACAAAAATTAATCTCAAAGAACTCATTTTTACGTACTTAATGCAATTAGGCAACTTGATTTTCTTTATTAGCAAAGCAATGCTGCCAAACCACTATATTTTACCTACCTACCTATCTACAAGTATGTAACAGGTGTTCGAACACACTCTTCCACCTGCTGGACTCTTTACATAAATGCATGAAAAACATATCATACAAAACTGCATGTACATGAAAAAAGAAGCCAAAAATTAAATTGTAGCATTAATTTGAAAAGTGTGCATTTCGTTGGTTTACGTTACATAATTTTATCACAATGCATGGTGCGAAAACATAAAAAACTTCCTACCGTGTTGCAGGCTGCAGCCCGGACACTACTCCAGCTTAACCGCACCTAGCCTCCAACCTACAGCAAACCAAGAACGAAACGACCAATGTGGTAATCAACATTATAGTCGCGAGCTCCTGATGAGGGGCATAGTAATGCCCGAAACATGTTGAGCCTATAAGAAGTGCAATAAAATAATAAGTGACATCTAGTTGGTTTTTATTCTTCAGTTATACTGAAAAAGCTTCAGAATAAACTGCTTCTGCCCTGAATCCAATTCCTGTTGAAAGGTGACTTTCTGTCGCAACACTAATATTTACTGACAAATTACTTACTTTTAGGGTTATTGCAATTGTGCTTTGAACCCAATTCTGAAATAGGCTGTAATGGAGTTCTAACGGAAATTTCTAGCTGGGGAGAAAGGGAGGTTGGTATCCTTCAATGCAAGTGCAAATTACAGCCTACCACAGCACTGTTATTTATTGTGCAAGACACACTTCAATTAAAAATTAAAAATATTTCTTAAACACTACTTTCTGCAAATTAATCACCGTGTAGAAAAAGACACGAACGTAATTTAAAGAAATGCTTACGTCACAAGGTTTATTTGCTGTGAGCAGAAATTTACGTGATAGGAATGGACAAACTTACGCGTAATGTGTTGGGAATTATGCCACAAGAGTGCAAATATCACTTACGGGTTCATGTATACACATACATATACAGAAAGAGAGAGAGAGAGAAGAGGGAAGAGAAAAACTTTAAAACCATGCCAGAAAATGGAGATAACCTTATTATAGGCCTATGCCATTACTTAGAATTACTCTGGTGAACTTACTTTCTGGAAATGGCCTATGAAAACTTTTCCTCAGAATATTTCCGTTTCTTTCCCTCCACCATGCAATATTTGAGAAGCGGCTATAAGCTGAGAAATCTTATAAGGTAAGCTTTTATCCGTAGCGGAGCTTCTAGGAAAATGAAGTAGCATGAAAAAAAGGAAGACCGACATTACGGAAAAAAAAATACGGCACCCGAAAATAAAATGGCTGTTTCTTCTTCCTTGCTATTGGTGTTTTGTAAGATATCGCCTTCAGACGAACACATTTCGTACATTTAGTTCAGTCCAATGAAGACCAAAACTAAGCGCCATATTAGTTTGACACTCCTATAGAAATAAGTCCAAACAGTAGGTAAAATTCTGGTGAATGAATATGGAATTCGCGGTAAACGATGTTAGCCTGTCACAAAAAGTTTGGCATAAATATTTCTTTCCCAAATATTCCCCTTCGACATTTAATTAGAAAATATTGATGTCCATAGTGAGGAGAAATTGCAGTGTCTTTTGAAACTGGGTGTATTGCGCACATATTACCTTACGTTAACTGAAGACTTGAGGGTTAATATACACACAACCATCCTTTTGGTCGTTGTGCTGTGTGAGTGCTGTGTGGCTGTAAAATTGCCCTCACTCAGACTTCTATTACAGCAAGATCATGCAATTAGGGTGTTAAAGAACAAGATGCTGAGGTGGCAAGCGTGTGTGTAAGATGGAGACAGTGACAGGAATATGTACAGAATTATAGCACATCATGAAGTGATCTATGACTGGCCTGCTCGCCTAAAAGTACTTTGATAAAGCCAAGGAAAACAAGATGAGCGATGCATACGGCGCGCATGGGACGGAAAAGCGAAATGCATTCAGAGTTTAGTGATAAACCTGAAGGAAGTAGACCACTTCGAAAACCATAGCAGGAATGGCAGAATAATATTGAACTGGAATTTAAACATGTAAGATTCAAGAGTGTGGACTGCAGTCATCGGGCTCGGCATACAGAGAAGCGGAAACCTGTTGTGATCACGGTGATGAACCTATGTATTTAGTGAAACTGAGGTGAATTACTTGACTAACTTAGCAACTGTTCGCTTTCCAATAGGGACTTCGCCTCATGGAGGAATTTAGTTACATTTATTTGGTTACTAGCAATAACAACTGTTGGTTTTGCATTGTGTATTGAGATATATGATGCTGGCTGTCCGTAAAAAGCCTGTCCAGTTCTTCTGTATTTGAAAGACAGAATGCAAAGATTAAGTGTAAGCCTAAACAAAGTTGTCTGATTTCAGTGTCTTAAGACAAACCTATTGTTTTTTTCAGGGTTTTAGGGATACTTGCATCATGATCATGATCACCACCACCACCACCACCACCACCATTACCACAATTATCTTATTCTTTTTCTTTTGTTATATTTTCGTTTTCTTTCTTTCTTTTCTAATTATTTTTAATTCAGATTGATTTTAATATCTCTTTTTAGGTCTTAGCATTGCCCAATTTTTGTTTTCTCCTGTACTTGTGCAGTCTTTCTACGTAAGCATTAGACCAATTAATTCAGCACATCAATTAGTATAGAACTGCACAGTAATTAAACAAATTGAATTGCTGAGACTGAAATTGTCAGTCCAACAACAGAACAATTCAACTAATCGTAGTCTAGTTTAAATATATTTGCAATAAACGCCTTGTGAAATTATCGGATGACATTACCGGTTCTACTAATGAGAAACAAAAGCTTCCCTGCAAGTATGAAGAGGTGTGTTTTTGCAAATAGTTTCAGTGCATTTCATATTATTCTTTCCATGCATCGCGAATTGATCTTCAAACATTATCAGCATCAACAAACGGACTATTCTGTAAATGCGTATTTTATATTAATTTGCTCCTACATATTTCGGTGTAAACGCCATCTTCATGAAGCTTATATAAAAGTTGCTAAAGCACACAGCAATAAAATAAGTTTACAATAATTGTACATACCAAATGAGTACTTTAGCGAAAATGTACAATATTTAAAAAGTATTATAAAATGATAGAATTATTTGTTGTTGGCTATAGGTTGTCTTCTTTTTCAATTAGTTTCTTCTCGTGCAAATATCTATTTCTTTCGATTCGAGTTGGATACTACCCAATATGTTGCGTCTTGTTTGTTTTCTGAAGTGTTTTAGGAGACAATTTATAAACAACAATAATTTTATAATAAATTTTAAATGATGTGCATTTTAGATAAAAACTGCGTATTTGATGAGTATAATCATTGTAAAACTATTTTAGTGCTTACGTTTCAACAACATTGGTGTAAGCTCCCTGAAGTTGACGATTACTCCAAAACATGTAGGAGCATTTTGACATTAAATACTCAATATAAGAAGTAGTTAAATTGTTGATGCTGACAAAGTTTTAATTCAGTTTCAGTGAAGTTGTCAAATATGAATCTCATGGCATCACTAGGAAACTGAAGTGTGATGTTTTATTCTATTAATTCAAGAATTCACGTGTTTAGATTTGGAATCCCTCTCATGAATTATTCACAAACGTCGTTATTATGCTCCTGCATTGTTTTGGGGCACAGATATTAACATGCTTGTTGACCTAGATGTGAAGATAAATAAATTATGGTAAGACGATTTTCAACCAAAGGAAATTATGCAAATCAATATAATTTACGGTTTAGCTTCTAAAGCAATATAATTATATATAATAATCTAATAATACGCATAAACATGCTCGGTATTAATATGAGTATATGAATATATAGACATTTATTTTTTTATTTGTTTCCGACATTTGTTTAATTTTTAAATATATGTGTTCAGGAAAACAACTAAAATTTATAAAAAGCAACGAACAACTTAATATTGTTGAAGGTTCGCTGTGGAAATGCAACAACGCGTTCAGTGTTTATTGTTGATAAGCATGTAAATGTCAATTACATAAAAATACTGAGTGTTCCACAAAAATAGTTTAATGGTTCGCCTATGTCGCTTGCGACAATAAAACGTGCATAGGTCTTCTGGTGAAATCTCCGATACTTTGTCCAACTTTAAAACAAAATTTGGAGTTTTTAACATATATTCTTAGAAGTACAATCAAATAAAAAAATTTGGGGGGGGGGGAATTCATGCCGTAGGAACAGCGCTGAAACTTCCGCAAAACGGAGGGACAGAAGGACATAACGCAACTAATAGGCGGTATATGCGCAGGAGTGAAAGTGTCACAAAAGAACAGAAAAGTGACAATATTTTAAAAAAAACTCTCTAGTTAATAGAGTAGTAGCCCAATATTTTTAACTTATTAGACTAAGACGCCATTATGTGTTTCAGCCCACACAACAGAAGAAAATATATATTCGAGATGATTAAAATGGGGTAATATGTCAACATTACGGTAAAATATGGCACAAGATCTTAAGTTCATATATTGAATCAGAATAAAATTTACAAATTGCCCAGTAAAAAAAAAGGGTTATTCTTTCGCTATTTTCATCGTGATATTCATATTTTTCACATTATTTAGAAATTTTAGAACTCAAAATGTGCCTTTTATTTACTGTCCCCATTAATAACAACTGGAAATAATTCAATTTTGCTGTCTCGAAAGAGGCCTATAACTCGGATTCTAATATTTATTTAAAACTGAGGCCTAAAACACACTTAAACATTTAAAAAACGTGATTAATCTCAAGTTAAATCACAATATCGAAGGAAACGCAACGGCCTTGTGTAGGACTATGTACCCCTTGAAGCGAATGGGGCATGAGACAGCCTACGTTAAGCTGAAAATATATAATTGCATTTCCTACATTTTTTTTTTATATTTAGTGTGTTACGAAACAAATGTACTTACAGTTGTGCCCACGAAGATGCCATCTTTCCCACTCAGCAGTCAGTATCGTTGCTTGCAACGTGCGCCGAGGCGCAACCTGAGCGGCCATGCTGTTTTCGCATCCCCAGTGCCTCGCCGTACTGTCGCCGTGTTACTGCGGGCCAGCGGCCGCTTATCCTACTTTCACTCAACTCAACCCTAGAATAAACAGGCACGAGAGAAAGCGTGGGGTACCTTATGGCTTTAAAAAAAGTGTACATCAATGTAAGGTTCAGGGAAAGAGAAGGCAATTTCCTACAGCGTAAACAGAAGGGTATGGGTAGCTACGTACAGTTTAGTGCACTGGCAACTGATACTTCCCAAGTATATTCTTATTATGAGACGTGGTTTTCGTGTTCCGAGGGTGGACCACATCATAGGAAACAAATCGTCAATGCATTCGCATAAATTAGATGAAAGGGTTTATTTAAACATAGGTTTTTGGCGTTCAGGTGACCGTGCATCGTGTTAAATTCTTATAATAAAACCAACTAGATGCACTAATTTCTAAAATTTATTTTTGGATTAAAACTCTACATGTTTCGGACAGTTCCTCTGTCCATCATCAGGAGTTTTTCACTGTACACACAGCAATGGTATGTGTCATACAGGTCAGATGAGTTGTCCGAAACATGTAGAGATTTATTCCAAAAATAAATTTGAGAAATTAGTGAAACTTGTTGATTTTATTATAAGAATGAAACATAGATATTAACATCTCTTACACAAAAACATAAAACAAAAATTTAAAATAATTTAAAGACTTTCTTTTCATTTAAAAAGATACTTTTTTTTCCAAGTTATGATATAAACACCAGGAACACATTTCCTAAAACTCCTGATTGTGATAAAATAGTTCAGGATAGTTTACTATAATCACGAAAACGAAAGTTCGTAATCCATTAAAATCTGCGATATTCTTGACGAGGTAAGGAACTTTTAACTTCGTACGAAGAACTCCACGTTCAATGAGCCAGTCACAAAAATTATTTAGAAAATTCGCAACATCTCCTGAAATTCATAAAGCTGGTCACATCGGCGAGACGGAGATGATGTTACTTCTTCTTTCTTGCTCGGTCTTGCGAAATTCATGACGTATTTGAATTTTTGGTGGACTGAGTCCCGCTGACATTGATTTAAATCGTTTCAACCTTGACCTAATTCTGGTGGGTAGACGAGGTTTGTGTAATCGGCCAGGTGGAATTAAAAGTGACAAAACAGTAACAAGTAACCTCCATTCGCCGTATGTTCTAAACTTTTCAGTTGCTGTAACATAACTTATCTAACATTAAATGGTAGAATGTACCAACTACAAATTTTGAAGTTCTCCTTCGTGTAAAGTCGCCCAACTTCAATTTATTTATCTCCCTCGTACCAAAAATTTACCTCACGGTCCTGTTCTCAAATGGTTTTAAAGTGCGTTCATCTTGAAGTGCGTTATTTAAAAACTATGTCAATGTTAATTTTAAGTTGTGTTGGTTACAGATGGATGAATGAGAGAGGAGCGTTACTGGAATGTTATTGTCAGGAGATACTGAAGAACCCGGAGCAAAACCCGTAACAGTGTCACTTTGTCCACCAAAAATACCACAAGAACTGGCCTGGGAACAAACTCGGGCCTCAGAGTTTAGAGGTCTGGGTGCTGTAAGTCGGAAATCACCTCCCACCTACCATGCAATGGGAGGATCACTCAGATGCTATTGTAACGCCGGAATGCTAGCCTTAGGGCAGGAGATATCTTTGCCGCCTAGCGATGGATAACGCCGCCCGCTCTACAGTTCTCAGCCCCGCATTAAAAAAATGTGAATTTTATTTTTCGGTTTATGTACATGGGGTGGAGAAATTCTTGAGTCGCAGAAAATCTATTAGCACTTAAGAAGAGTTCTCTGGCAGTGACGTAGTTATATTCATTTGTCTGGAACTGGTTGGTAGGACGATAGTTGCCTACCTGCCAACGGATAGGCAGAGACTCCTTGGCAATCAACAGACAATAGTGCATGTGGATTTATACAACAAAAACCAGTGTAGGTTTAACACGCACGCAACTGCTCTGTCGAGTTACACGGAAAGTCATAATTCAACTGGTCTTTGTTGAAAGCGTAATTGAACTGCAGTTTAAGATATTCATAGTTGGTTGAAATTAGTTCATTTATATGAGAATAGAGATTGCAAATTAATGTACTCAAGGAAAACGTATGGATTAATACAGTATGTGAGAATAATTAGCTATAGCTGAGAATAGCTAATGAGAACCTTAATAACTTCACACTGAACACCTGTGTAAATATATATAAACTCCATGATGATAACCTTGCAGACCAGGAATACGTCGCAATAAGACATCAGTGCCATTTACACTCATTCATAGATATATAATTGTTTTTTATGTTTATTTATTATCCGCAAGCCTTTTGTTTTCTTGTAGTATATGTATTCTAATTGCCGGTCCCAGTGGCCGCGCGGTCTAAGGCTTAGGTCTGCTACCGCTCGCCTACGGAGATTGTGGGTTCGAATCCCACCGGGGACATGGATGTCTGTTTGTTGTGAGTGTTGTGTTTTTTCAGGTAGAGGTCTCTGCGATGAGCTGATCACTAGCCCAAAGGAGTCCTACAGACTATAATGCGTCATTGTGTGTGATCTAGAAACCTCGTGAATGACGAGGCCCTGGCCCACTGGGGGCTGTAGCGCCAAGAAAGAAAAAGCTTTCCTAATTACGTAAACGCGTGACAGTATATCCATTAATAACTGCTACTGAACGGATCAGCCATACTACAGTAAAATCTTTGTGAATAACCAACTTGACACACAATTCTTTTTCTTATATTTGTTTATTCCAATTCTCTACATGTTTCAAGCAATCAAGTGCTCATCACCAGGAGAGTCAACTGTATCAATACGATCTCTAGTATATGTCAATCTATGCAGGTGACCGTGTGGTATGCAGGTGTAACCTGCACACCACTCTACATAGAGTGACATATACCAGAAGTCGTATTCATACAATTGACTGTCCTGATGATGTGCACTTGGTTCCTCGAAACATGTAGAGAATTGGAATAAACAAATATAAGAAAAAGAATTGTGTGTCGAGTTGGTTATTCACAAAGATTGTAATGAGATTCACGGTCAACAAAACATAAAATACAACAGTAAAGTTCATGCCCTCTTGGCCGATATGCCGGAAATTTGGTTTGTAACCAAATAAAGCTTTCAGAGATTTTGTTCGGCATTTGTCTACTACATTTGTGTTTTTGAAAACTGTGAGCCAAGGAACTTGTCGGTCGGCAAATCAGAGGTCACCCTTCCGCGGGATATCAGAAGAAATATCACTTTAGTCACAACTTAGCTTTGAAATTTTTTGAGTTTTTTACAAAAATTAACTTGGCTTCATTTAAAAGTTGGTATTATTACAACATTTAAAGATGCTATTTGCGCTAATATGTAAATAAATGAATTACTTCTACTTCAAAAAACATTACAAATAAATCAGTTAAATGACAGTGGAAAATAGGTTTAACATAATTCCTTATAATATACGATAATTTTATTTTGAAGTTTGTTTTGTTTGTTACGCAATAAGTCCACTTCAGTAATAACTACTGAGAAACGGATTGTAGCACTACATGAAAATCCACCAAATACGCAATGGATTTAAGTCTACATATTAGACACGTACGATACAAATTTCCTCTGCGATATAATTACTTACTTACTTACTTACTTACTCCATGGTGCAGAGTCCTTCTTGAGAAGCTAACTGGTTTGCAGCTAGTCAAGAAATTCCCCGCATTTCACGGTACCAGAAGGTTCATTACCGCACTCACAAACGTCCGCCACCTATCTCTATCCTGCGCCAGCCCAATCCAGTCCATATACCTACATCCCACCTCCTGGAGATCCATCCTAATATTATTCACCCATCTACGCCTAGGTCTCCCCATTGGTCTCTTTCCCTCCTGTTTCCCCACCAAGACCCTATACACGCCCTCCCCTCACCCATACGCGCCACATGCCCAGCCCATCTCATTCTTCTCGATTTTACCACTCGCACAATATTGGGTGAGGAGTACAAATCATTTAGCTCCTCG
>Ga0123352_10000655_pt1 | contig 42583 bp, 35 predicted proteins | sample TergutLab28metaG_FD_89700 | JGI IMG/M metagenome (GOLD analysis project Ga0123352, IMG submission 89700) | Labiotermes labralis P1 segment gut microbial communities from Petit-Saut dam, French Guiana - Lab288 P1 | ecosystem: Host-associated > Arthropoda: Insects > Digestive system > Gut ... | reverse complement strand
CCTTTCCCTCTGTGAAGGCATGAAGGTAATTAATCTTGATCCATTCTGATACCCTGACACTTGAGAGTTACATATTCAGTAACTGACCTACATGGAAAAGACTCGTATATTGTTTACTGTCACCACCTGTTATCCTGAAAATTACCATCTTTTGAGAAGAGACAGTGCAGTTTAATAGGTATGCATTAATGTGTGAGAGGAATCTGCTGCCTCCTCCTCCTTCGGGGTACACCTCTGTCAAAACAGAGGGAGCAGGTTCGTTTGAAACATTGATAACTTTCTATCAAATTGTACATCATCACAAGTTTTATGTTACGTATACCATTTGTATTCTTGCAGGCAATATATCAACCACCAAAATGCACTTAATAAAATACAATTCATAACACGTATCAAACTCCTACATATTTCAACACTAGGGTGGGGGTGGCACCCTTGGGCCAAAATGTGTAGAAGTTTGATACTTGTCTTGAATTTTATTTTATTAAGTACATTTGTTGGTTGATGTACATTGTGTCCCACTTGCTACTGAACCTGGCATTTCTTTAATAATTTTACCACTAATGATATTGCAACGAAATTTGAAGTGGACTTACCTTATTGTGTAAGAAATGTGACGACATCATAACATGTGCTGAAAGTGGCCACCATTTGTGTCCAGACAGGATTGAACCCGGTGCGCCATATTTTCGAAAATCATTGCCAGTACATCTGCTGTCACTGCCTGAATTTCTTCAGTGATATTTGGTTTCAAGGCATCTATGATTCGTGGTTTGTTTTGGTAAACTGTCCCTTTCAGATATCCCCATAAGAAATAATCAGGCAGTGTCAGATCGGGTGAGCACGGTGGCCAAAGTCCCTTCGAAATGACGCCGTTGCTGAAAAAGGATTGAATTTTGGCCATGCTGGTGTGTGAAGTGTGAGATGTCGCTCCATCCTGCTGGAAATATCCAATTGAGGATGGAGCAACATCCTGCACTTCACACGCCAGAATGCCCAAAATTCAATCCTTTTTCGGCAACTGCTTCATTTCGAAGGGACTTTGGCCATCGCCCTCGCCCAATCTGACACTGCCTGATTATTTCTTATGGGCATATGTGAAAGGGACAGTTCACCAAAACAAACCACGAACCATAGACACCTTGAAAGCAAACATCACTGAAGAAATTCAGGCAGTGACAGCAGATGTACCGGCAACAACTTTCCGAATATGGTGCGCTGTGTTCAATCCTGTCTGGACGCAAATGGTGGCCACTTCCAGTACATGTTACGATGTCGTCACATTTCTTACACAATGAGGTAAGTCCGCTTCATATTTCATTGCAATATCCTCATTAGTGGTAAAATTATTAAAGAAATGCCAGGTTCGGTAGCGAGTGGGACACACTGTATTTATTGTACATCACACATCAGACAGGATGATAATTGTTAGTCAACTCCTTGAGGATCTCAGATCTTGCTATTTTCTTTGCTGTAAAGCATGACGGTATGAAATAATAACCTATCAAGTTCCTGGCTGCAGTGGACAGATAGTTAGGTTCTTTTATCTTCCCATCAATGATTGAACAAATATGGCTTCATCATTTGCAGAAATGTGTTTGCATTTTCATTATCTGTAATAGTACAGTGTGTTGAGATATCAAATCATACGGTACAATTCCATTACTCCGATCTGCAAGTCCTGGTTAGGCGCTGAATTATCAAGTATTCCAGATTATCACACTCCACCTCTACTGACCTAAGTTATTTAAAATTTCACAGGCAACCATCACAGAATGTGCACTTCTTGGTTATTTTAATTTTGTCATAAAAACATAGCTTTTGCAATAACCATTGGTCCAATCATGGGATTTCCTCCGGAACACAGCCATAACCCACTTGTACACCTTGTCCAGTCTCACTGTTATCAAACCTTTCAATGTCTGCTGCTTGAGAAGGTCCTTCACACTTTCACTTGATGCTGTAAATGACCAGAATTGGTGCTTCTTTTAATATCTTAGATAGTCAAGAATCCAACATTGGATGAAGCCATAAACTTTTGCTTATTTTCACCACTTTCAGCCCTCATAATTATTTTAGGTTTCTATGGTATCATTAAAGTTGCATGTTTCCACTTGCCAGCAGTGCCTTGTGTACTGATCTTTGGAACTTTTGAAGCCACAATAGTAGCATGAACAAAGAGTAACCCATGCTGCATATAACACAATGGAAATAGAATTTACAATAATGCTATGGATTGTACCAAACACACAGTGGTGCTGAGGAAGGTATTAGGGCCTAAGAGGGTTGAGGTGATGGAAGCAGATGAGGCTACACAAGGATCTCCATGATCTGTACTCCTCACCAAATATTCAGGTCATAAATCAAGAAGAATGAGATGGACAGGGCATGTGGCACATGTGGGAGATAGGAGAGGTGCAAACAGCATTTTGGTGGAGAGACCTGACAGAAAGAGACCACTTGGAAGACCATGTGTATATGAGAGGATAATATTAAAATGAATCTTCAAGAAGTGGGATGGTGGGACATGGAATGGATTAATCTCACTCAGGATAGGGGCAGGGAGTGGGCATTTATGAATGTGGTGATGAGCCCTTGGGTTTCATAAAATATGGGGAATTTCTTAACTAGTTGAGGACCTGTTAGCTTCTCGGGAACGACTGTGCTTCATGGAGTTATTTTCCCATATGATTAAGACATGCTTTGCACTTGTCATACATTTTCTGTTTAAATAGGATTTCTGCCTAAACAGCACAGAAACTGTATGACCTAACAAACTTTTTGTGTATAAGTATGGTTTTTGTGTAAAATTGTTGAACAGTTCCCACAAGTTCCTATTCATGCACTTTTTTTTCAGACCTGTGTTGGTGAAATGTTGCTGTTAATCACAAAAAGCTTATCTTTAAGGCCATTTCCACATTGTCATGTTTTCACAGGACACGTGTGACTATCATACTAATAGTGAGTGGACTCTGTTTTTGAAATCTGTGTTATAAACCAGTTTCTCTTCCTAGGCGTATAACTGACAGTGACAGCATAAGCCTGTGTCAACCATTTTGTGCCATAGTGCTACTGAATCAAGTCTAATATGTTGTTAATGTATTTCAACAAAACAAACTGTGAGTTACCCAACACTGCAGCGTATCAGCATTAACGAAGTGAATTTCTTTTTGCAAATGCAATGTCAGTGCCGCAGCCTATGGATCAACATATTATCAAGGCCCTAAAACAGATGTTCTGCAGGTGCCTTATTCTGAGACTGCTGCAAACGTTCAAGCCATGTGAATACAGCGATACACTTCTTTTGCTTGATATTGTAACAGCAATTCCATTGTGGTGTGGAGACCAGTGACCCAAGAAGCGATCACACATGGTGTCATGAAGTTTGATTACAGCAAATGGAAAATATGGCTACAACAACAATGATCATGGAGGAGGAAGAGGAGCAAGGTGTGGTTTGTGGTCAAACTTTCAGTTGATGAAATGAAATACATCAGTTTTGAAGAATTTGTCTATGCTGATTATGCTGTTCCTCCTCGTGGAGAACAGGATGTGGATCATCTTTGCAATCTCATAGATTCAAATACAGCTAAGGGAAATTATCCCAGTGCTAGATCACAGCATACCACATTGCATGTCATAAGGCCATGGAGTATTTCAAGAACTGGTAATTTCTGGCCAATCCCAGTGGTCGCACATTCTTAGGTGTGGGTCTGTGGCCACTTGCTTGCTGGGAATACAGGTTTGAATCCCACCAGCAGCATGGACGTCTGTCGCTTGTGTTTTGTGTGTTGTTGTGAGGTCTTTGTGTTGGGCTGATCACTTGTTTGTAGGAGTCCTACTGAGCATGGTGTGTCTGAGTGTGATCATGAAGCCTTGATATTGAGGAGGCCCTGGGGTACTAAGGGCTGTTGCACCATGGGGAGGGAAAAAAGGTCATTTGTGACTACACATCTCTGATATACCAGAGTTGGTTGATAAAAATTGTGTGGGACATGCAGATGTTGTATCAACATAAAATACAGATGTTCATTTCCTATCTTTTGCAAAATAGAACCGAACAACACTGGACATGTATGTATTTGGGGAATTATGAACATTTACAGCATGTTAACTTCCTAAATATTGTGACATATTATGTACATTTTAAAAATGAAGAAAGAATGTAAGACCTAAAATGTAGTTTAAGAGTGGAATTTAATCATTAATGAAGAATTTTTGTGGACTGATATTCCAGTAAACTGTAAGTGTCAGTACAGAATTACCCTCCTAAGACATTTTTGCATTGTTGAAATTTTTTGGAATTGTCTTAAAAGTTTCACTGTGTGTTTTGATATGCCATACCTACTGCTATGCACAAAATTGGCATGGAGCACCCTTCAGATTAATAACAGCACTCCACAACTGGTTTCTCATTAAATTTTTAAATACTAATACTTTTACCCCTTTGTTGAAATCTTATAACAAGCCCTGTAATACCACATTTAAAATCTGTTCCCAGGTGGTATAAATCAGTTTTTTGAAGCACATGTGACAATGCAGAACGTAGTTCGTTTGTACAAGTTATGGTTGTGGTAAGTGAAGGCATGTAGAATGATTATCCAACTATAAAATAAAATAAGGCAGTGTACGTAAAACCTAACATTGAGCGCTTCTACATAACCACTGTTACAATGGAAAACCAGTAAGTATTAAATATTCTGTATGTGCGTGTTCTTGCCTTAGGTCGCGCCGAAAATTGCGTGTTCTGCCGAAACGTAACAGCCAAAAAAAACAATGAGCCCTTCTACATAACCGCTGTTGCAGTGGAAAAGCAATAAGTATTAAATATTCTGTATGTGCGTGTTCTTGTTGTAGGCCGCGCCGAGACTTCAGCGTTCTGCCGCAACATAACGGCTTAAAAAACGGAATCGCAGGTTTGGACAGCTTTTGTTATAACATTCACTTTGGTTCGCTGCTTGTGGTGAACCACCCTGGTGTCTGTTTTCCAGCGCGCATAAAAGGATGTTACGTTACGCCACCAGATCAAATTCGGACGAGTTTCTGTGCTCGTTTCGATCTTGCCGTCGACTGCAATGATACTCGCACCTGGAGCAATGAACAGTTATATGATCTGTGAGAGTCTCACTGTGGGCTGTATTTGCCTAGCCTTAACGTCAAGGCGTCACGGATCGCTCGCTGTGAAGTTTCACTGTTACCTGTCGGCAGAATGCTGAAGCCTCAACGTGGCGGTACGTACCCGGGACACAGACGACAGAAGAGCTTTGCACACCTGTCGTCTGTGTCCCGTCGGGTTCTATCGTATTTTTTCACATTATCTAATTAACAGCATGTTTTTTGGGAAATGATTATAAACATAACAATGTGTGTTATGATTTTCCTTACCACTTTAAAACATTTCTTATTTTAAGATGAATCCAGCGAGATATTATAATTTACGCAGAAGTATGTGTAGAGTAACCATTGTTCTTGGCAGATTTTATTCGACGTTGAATTTTCACGACAGGTTTTGAAAAATCGTAAAGTGTCAAATTGTATGGAAATCCGCCAAAGCTAATAGTCGCTTTCGCAATTCTGCGAAAGCTCCTAAAGGAAGAAGGTTTCCTTCACCCTCTTTTGTTACAAATTTATTCAACTTCTTGAATCCGAAACAGTATTGCAAATGCAGGTAAAAATACGGGTGCAATGCACACACTGACTAAAGCCGGAATGGGTGAGGGGGCACGGATATTAAGAAACATGGATAATCCAAATACGTTGTTGAGTCACGTGCAAAAATAAAACGGTAAGTTATTTATATTACACACGAACTTACGAACATGATCAAAGTAGACGATTATTGTTTACATGGGCAGTCCGTGATTTTTGTTTGTATTGAGGATTTTGGTTGAGCACTGTGTAACATCAACGCATTTCCCAACTTTGTATCAGTCATCAGACTGCATGGATAAACGGTGGAAATGAGTACAGAATTAGCGAGCACGGAGAAAATCGGAGTATACACGCGAGGATAATGACTATCGTAATAAGTCGCTGAGCTTTGACGTTAGTCGGTGTACGATTACTCTAACGGCGATGTGTATAAGAACGCTGTTTTATGCCCACATTGCGTTGTTGTCTGACAGTGTAGTTACTAATACATACTGATATCCGCTGTCATGTAAGTGTTTGACGTTAATGTTGTGTTTGAAGTAGGTTGTAAGGTGGTGATCACAGATTAGTGGTGATGAACAGCGTGTGACAAGGTGGTTGGTGTGGATTGGCGTGCAGGAATTATACCATGGTTTCCCACAAACAAATTGAGATTCGTTGTAGGAGGTAGTACAGACAAAATAAGTCTTTATTGTCTGCTGGAAATATGACTTGCCAGTGTAGGTTAATGGGTAAAAAATATGATGACTTTTAAATAAGATTCGTAGTAACAAATGAATTCTACGTGCACAGAAATTAAACGGGTCGTCTTTTTCAGGGTTTGTGTTCGTATACTCGGGACAGTACATTACGATGTAGTAATTCTGTAGATACCCCAACAACCATATATTTGCACATACACGTTTACTAGAGTTGCTGATACAATGCTGATAGGTTTTTAGATTCAAAGAAACGTTTCTTGACTACTTTCACCAGCAGTGGTGAGTAAGTTTTTCGATTTTGTGTTAAACCGAAATGATACATCAGATTACATCACTTGCAAAATTTGTGACATGGATGTTGGCACCACAGCATAAAGTTGTTTCCCAGGAATTTTTTTTATGTTGTAATAGCTGTCAGATTCATCTACCAACGTTGACAACATGGACACCAATTGGCTGGTTTCATGAAATTTGTGTGTGAACATAGTGCTCTTGGTGAAAAAGTCTGTGCATTTAACTTTTATGAACATAAAACTTGGTGGCCTTGTGATCTGAGTTGAGAGCAGCACATTATCATTTTTTAAAAGTGCAGTATTTCTGAGGGGGAAGGTTAAAAATAACACGAGAGCTGTATGAAATTATTTTATGTGCTGACAGTAACAAACAGATTGTAAGTTGGGGTACTTGTACTGTTGGGATACGATGCCATGTCGTATCGTAGAAAAATAGCTATCACATCCATACCATAACATAAAAGTTAACACATGCTAACTGGAACTTCTCATGTGATACTTGATTGATGACATGTCATCAAAACTATGTGCGAGTAGTACAAATAGTATGTAAACATACAGTGTCAGTACTTCTGGAACTGTAAGATGTACTCTGCCAGTATAAGTTCTTTCTTCATGTCAGCAGTACTGCCAGGTTTCCAGAGCAGCACAAGCACAGGGTCCCGCCATTCATATGTTAAAAGTGTTGCAGGGCACAAAATTAGGCCTGTAGGGTCATGATGTTAGTAAAAAATGGTATGTGATTACTTTTTAAGGAACTCCTTGCATACTTCTCTTCAACCTTTTATATACAGCCTGATTTTGGTGTTGCTAAAAGATTTAATTTAAACCACATCCTTCTAAATAATGTAGTGGATGGATTTCCATTAAAACCCACACTTTAAATCAGAGATGGCTCATCATTCCAGTAACATCAGTTTGTTTTGCAGCATCAGATGAACCATTTAAACCATTTAATTTTACGTATTGGTTGAATTTTCATAAAGAACCACATTTTAAATTGAAGAGATGCTTGAGTCTTCCAGTAATGTCAGTTTGTGTTACAGCACAAGATGGACACAATAAAGTCAGAGCAGAGCTCAGAAGATGAAATGCATCCATTAGACATAGAACGTCAGTTTGTTGATATGAAATGTGAAGAGTTCTCAGAACCATTTGTTGCCATTGATAAATTTGAAGCAGAGGTGGGTTACTTCTTGCATATGTATATATATGAAGTTGGGGACTTGGTTTCATTTCATGCGTGTATGAAGTTGCTTGTTCATTCTGTGTTGTGTGTTTGGGCAGGCCATAACATGATGGTAAATATCCAAAGGTTTGGATGAAAGTTTGAATTCCATGTACAACACGCATAAATATTGTGTCCAAGTGGGACCAACATCTCCAAGTTGATTCATTAATTCTCTGTAAAGACGGCTAGAAGCTTCTGGTTTCATTTGCTGCTGCCTTCTTCTTGCATTTCTGATAGTATTTCTTTAGACCCTCTGACTGTCCTTCCATCGTACATTTTTAAGAATGTCACTTTTTATTGGCTATTTCCTGACCTTTCTCACTGAAAAAAAAATACATATTTAAATCTGATATAATGCTTTCATTTTTAATTATCTAACTTTCAGTATGCATCACTAACTTAATTAGATGTGTTTTCTAAATATACATGTAAATGGATGGTATATTCATAATACTGAAGTAATTTTCAAGCCAGTCGGTATATTAGTTGTTGAAAGGTAGTGTTAGCATTCTGCTGTTCCAGGATGATCCACTACAAGGGGACAAACTGAGTCTTGCCAAAGAAGAAACACAGCTTGTGTTCCATGACAGCAGGTAAGCCAAACTGATAAACGTGTGTGTATATATACTGCAGAAGAAATTGTATTATTTGATTAGTAAGACCATATCTCTCTTAGTTTGCTGGTATATGCAAGTTTTCATAGTTTATGTCCCCCCTGCAGAAAACAAAATGGTTTAGTTCAGTTTCTATCTGAACCATTACTATATGAAAGAAGAGCCAGTACAGTAAATTACCAGTTGTCTGCCCATTAAAGACATCTACAAGTTTTGTGCCTCTATTTCTTTTACCCATTGTTTTCTCCTTGTCCTTCTGAAAGTATGTGTATATTCTGTTGTACTTGTTATGATCTAATTATTTGTCGACCTGTTCATGATTCTTTGGTTTTTGAGAGTGATAGTTTCGTTACGTTGTATTTGTATTGGAGCTGTTGCCCAAGGTGTATAAGACATGATTTCCAGAAGGAAGCTTTGTTCCCATAGTTTGGCATTTGGTTGTCATGTGGGTAGATATCTTTGTAGTGGTAAGTACATATGTGTACTATTCTTGGGGTTATATATTAGACCAACATATTAGCTCCAGTCTGGAGAATAGAAGCATTAGGTATGATCCATTTCGGTATTATTATCATATGTAAGTAGGACTAGAACATACTCATGAATTATTCCATTAAATTTAAAGACAAGATAGGTGGACACATACCAGGATGGGATACACCGTTTACATCATTTGTTAAAACTCCATGAAGAGGCTAATTCTAAAATGACCTCACTTCTTGAATAGGAGTCTGATTTGTGTTATGTGTGAGATATTCCTTAAAGTGATGGATTCACAGAGTGAACTTTTATATGTTCCATATCTGTGCATAAAGAATATTTATGCTATGTAGTAAACCAATAAATGCCCATCAGTAAAATATGTTTTTATGTATATTATTCAATGACATGTTTCAGTCATGTTTGCAGCTATCTTCATGGAATCATACATGAATACAAACAATATACATATTAATTGCAGAAAATGCTTAATTAAATTAACTATAATATTGGGTTGTTTTAATTATACAGTTTGTGCAATAATTTGTGTATTGTTTCTCTTCCATGCCATTCTGCTGATGGTTGCAGAAGTGACAGAAACATGGAAGTTGATAAAACTTATTTTATTGATGTGTAGATGTTGGTTTATTCGACAGTATATTGTGACAAGTGTAATGTCACGTGTGAGGTGTGAGTGTCATACTTATTCTTACAAAGAATCAGAATTCACATATACCATTTCAAAATGATATTCTCCTACTAGTATGAGCTTCTGTGCCACAACATAAATATCTGAACTTAGCTGATATCCACATCAGAGAATGGGTTTTTATCCCAGTAGTGGCAAGAGATCTTTCTGTTCCCCAAAAGTGACAAAGCTGGTTCTGGGCTCACTCAACCTCCTATTCAGTGGGTGCCAGGTCCTTTTTTTTTACTGGGGCTGCAGCATCTGGGGTGTGAGGCTGACAACTGGTATCTAGTGCTGAGGTTGAGAATTGGTGATTCTATGCCCCTAGCCCCCTTGTGTTCCTTCATGTCCTGTGTTGTGTAAATTTTGCCCTTACCAATCTTCATGTTAAACTGACACTCTTGAAAGTAAAAAAGAACGCAAGGGTATCGGGTGTACGTAAGTAGAAGCCAGAATATCGTGTATGTGTGTGCAGGCAGGTACTTTGGCAGGTTTGGTAAATGGACGATTTGGGAGTTACCGCTCTAGAGCAGTTTTTCTTATGCAGTGTGGACAAGCAACTGAAAGCCGGCAAATACTTCTGTCGTCTGTGCGGGAAGCAGTTCTCTTCAAAATGCAAATTTGGCAAGCACGTGATGATCCATACAGGGGAGAAGCCATTTCCCTGCGATACGTGTGGCAAAAGGTTTGTCGATCGCGAGCATTGGAAAAGGCACTTTCGCGTGCACTCAGGAGAAAGACCATTCCAATGTAGCATTTGCAAGAAGCAGTTCACCGATAACAGCATTCTGAAGACTCACAGTCGCATACACACGACAGACAAATCGTACACGTGCAGTGCTTGTTATAAAGTGTTTTCTACCAATTGGGATTTAAAAAAGCATTACCGCATCCACACCGGTGAGAAGCCCTATATTTGCAAGGTTTGTGGAAAAGGGTTTTCTCGTAATGATTATCTACAGAAACATTCTATAATCCACACAGGAAAGAAATCGTTCGGATGTGAAATATGCAATAAGAATTTTACTCTGAAGGAGGGACTGCAGCGTCATTCACGAATTCATACTGGCGAAAAGTCATTCGATTGCGCGGTGTGTAGTAAGCGCTTCTTTCGACGCGAGTTAATTGAAAGGCACGTGAAATTATGTACGCTGAAGGCAGGTGATCCTCGTGGTAATTTTGTAATTGATAATTGTGCGACGTTTTCTTGTGTGTCTGCAATGTAGCAAATAAATATGCCGATGATTTTACAAAACGTAATACGAATCTAATTTCGGTAGCCAAAGCATGTTTTGATAACATCCCGTTGAGCTGTGTTATAGAATGAACACAACACTGCAAACACCTTACATTCATCTGTTTTCTACATTTGAATCGCCTTTATGTCTTCACCGAAACTGAAAAGTACTCTACAGTATTTTTGTGCGTCCGTTTTCGTTTTTACATTTTAAATGGTTGTTATAAAATTGGGCTTATAGCAAGGTAAATTTTTGCCATGCAGATGCTCGGGGGCTCTGGAAAAGAAACGATGCAAGTTCTATGTGAGTTGTAAAAATAAACTTATCTGCATTGAATGATCGTACAGAAAAGTAAATATAAGGTTATAAATTTCTTTCCTGCCAAGGTTTATATATGTGTTTGATTTTGTTTTCTATTTGGCAGCAAGACACGGAAAACTAGTAGACATTTTATCAGCATTTGTATTTAACGTTCTAAAAATGTGAACTCTGTAAACAATGTTGACCATTTACATTCTTTAGAATGAATCCAAGAATGTCGAACATACGAACTAGAACAATATTTGTTTCTTATATAAATGCATAGTCATTATCCATTTGCTGTCAAAGCACAAAGTAAATTGTGGAATGTCACCATTTTTACCTCCACATTTTATAATGACTGAAATTTTTTACTGAGACATACAGCTTAACATTGGGCAAATAGATGCCTCTCAGTTTTTTATGGCAGTTGAAAGATTATTGAGTAACTTTATTGCAGTATGGTAAACTCCTTTTTGACATTCACTCATGCCATTCTGTCCCGTAACCATTGTGTATGTATCCATATTTGTTCCGGTTTGTGTTCATTAAAAATTTGAGCAAATTTCTTTTGATTTACACAGTTTGGATTGCTCCTGAATATGAATTTTAATATGTTTAAAGGTAAAGGAAACATGCTGTTCCTGGGTGGCATGCTTCTGATAATGTAATCAGGAACATAATGTTCTTTCACAAGTTGTAAGATGTGTTAGGAATGATGAAAAGCGGTAATGTTTAAAAAGTAAAACTTAAATAGTACTTACAGTATTAAGTGCTGCAATAAAGATCCTTGTTGGTATAAGGCATCATTTGTGTGATGCGTATATTGTGTGTGCAGTGTAACAGAAAATAGAGAAATAATCGCTTATGTATTTACTTTTGTGTACTATTCTTTGATATTATCCAAAATAAAATTTAAAATGAAACTGGCTTATAACAGCACAAAGTTCTGGACATTTGTTTTCCATGTACTAAGTATTTATGCATGTGTACATGCCTGTATGTCTAGTTAATAATTACAGGTGAAGAAGTGTATTGCAGTCTCATAAGTGGGTGAATTAAAACAAAAAAATATCTGCCACAAAGTTATATATACAAGATTCAAGTGTTCTGAAAATTTCTGCCATATTGCCTGATAAATATTTAATCGTTGATGTAGCGTAACATCCCAGAAGATGTGAATTTTCATCATTGCTACTGTGAGAAATGCAGTGTCACATAACATACACTAATTCTGCTGGCCTTTTGGGTGTTAATAACTTATAAGATGAATTGTGAAATGCGCTTTGGCTGAGATTAAGGAAAACTCATCACTTTGAATATGTTTGTATAACCAGAAAATGTGTTGTAATTCCTATAGTCATTTGTAAGTATGCAAATGTTATAAATATCAGAGACACTTGGTATTTGTGAAGGAAATTTTGGGCACAACACTATTACAATTCACACACAAAGTACAATTTACTTCACTTATACCAGGACATTGTTTAAACTGTTTCATGAAAATTAATCAGAACAATAAAGAATTAGAAGATCATGAGAATGACCCTACATTCACACCTGATACATTGCCCACTTATGTGGAAAAGGCTAGAGATTCTTCATTCTCTGCACTGGATATTTTGTGTGTAAAAATGAATGTCTTGGTAAAGGGCAAAATATTGCTGTGGGCATATGAAAGTTACTACAGGCATCTACTGCTTTAAAGGATAAATTTTATAGAGATTGTCTGTCATACTGGATCCATCTGATTATGGATGAAGTGAAAATTCAAATTTGTTGTAACTTGGTGAAGAATATGAGAGACTTCTCCAAAATATTAGCATGAAATTTCAGTTGTCTATGACAGCAACAGAAATTAAATTTACTGAGACCCTGTGTTAGGCCTGAAAGCCAGATCACTGGTGAGAGCAGTGTCTTGGTTAACTTTGAGAAAAGGAGAAACTGTACAGAAAACTTGGGAGTATCCTGTTGATAAGAAGAAATTTCAACCTTGTCTCATGCAATTACATAGTCAGTTTCCATTTAATGAGGCAAGAGGTACTATTTGGCAATTTTCAGGAACTGTATGTGGCATTTTGTTATAAATTCTGAACTATTTGCAGTGGATTTTTCAAATTTGCAAAAAACTGTCTGCAATACTGCATCCTTGCGTGTGTGGTTATGTGTGTGTATGTACAGAACACTTTGTAGTATTCTGTTGATAAGAAGAAATTTCAACCTTGAACTTGTAATTACATAGTCAGTCAGTTTCCGTTTAACGAGGCAAGATGTACGGTTATGCAATTTTCAAGAACTGTATGTGTCATTTTGTGATACATTCCCAGCTATTTCCAATTGTTTTTTCAAATTAGCAAAACTTTGTCTGCAATACTGTGTCCTAGCGTGTGTGGTTATGTGTATGTATGTGCATGCACATATAAGAGGGAGAGTTGTCAGAACGTAACACTCATCGTGCAGAGAGCACATCGTACAATCTGATTCCAATGCAGAAACATTCCTGGAAAGTTAGTATGAATAACAGAACGTGAACTCTGCTTTTATCTAGTTGTGTAAGATGCCCTTGGTCTGCTGTGATACACAAGTTATTCTTCATGGTGGATGATTCTGGATTTGGAGGTGAACTCACATATAAGCAGCTAAACAGCAGACTGCTCAATAATGACTTTTGTCCTGTGTGAAGAATTTGTTGATTATGTGACTGGTAAGATTGGGCCAACATTCTGCCTTGCAGTTTTGTCTCTTATCACCAGACTCAAGTTCTGACCCAGTGAAGAGGAAGTTTAAATTAATGTCAGTGTATTACATTAGTAGGTTTTACAGAATATACAGTTCTTTCATGTTTTAGGATGTAGTGCAGTGATATTTGTCCATAGACCAAATAGCACTTCATCTTACTGTAATATACAGTATATGCATCAGACCAAATCTATGTCTGAACTGAAGCCTATTGCCTTGTGTCTTGTTCCACGTAGCACATGTAACAAGGCAACTTCAATCCTTTGCAGAAGGTAGTGATTCAGTGTATCAAGACGCAGGATAGCAGTATGAAAAAGCTGTCATGCGTGAGTTACCAAGCAGCATCACAGTATAAACAGAGAAACAATGTTGTCAGTATGACAAAATCACAAGAATGATTTTGGATTTGCTATGGATAACATGTTGTCCTGTTAGTGACATTTAAAAAAATTATTGGCACTGCACAGTCATTCAGTCAAATAATTGTCTTTACTTGATGACAGAAACAGCAACAAAATCTAGAGAGCTTACCAAACCACGCCATATAGATTCACAGTTGTAACCTAATTTTGAAGGGAGAAATTATATGTGTAGTCCATGAATTTTTTGAACAGCAGTCATATGGTAACTACTTTGCTTTACTAGTTTTAGATGTTTATGTGGGTAACCTTCCTGCCTTAATCAGGACCTGGTGAATATGGAGGACCCTTCAAAGAGAATGTCTAGGATTTGTATCCTTAAAGTTACATGACACACAAAGTTATAAATTGTATTTTGTGTGCTCTCTTCTGGGTAATTCCCCGGTGTCTGTATTTTATATGCCGACGTTTCGGAACACTCTGTCTGTCCCATCTTCATTGGCAGTTAGGTATGAAGTATTCATACCTAACTACCCACCTGCCTATGAAGATGGAACAGACAGAGTGTTCCGAAACATCGGTATATAAAATTCATATGCTGGGGAATTACCCAGAAGAAAGCATACAACTTTCAGAACAAGGCAAAAGTTTGAAATCCAGAATTATAATTATATGCTTACGCAACCCTTTTCACCCACTGTGCTCACCTAATTGAAATCCAAGGTGGTGATGTCAGCTGTGGTGTGTAGTTTCCTCTTAATGACCTGTCCTATTGTATGTTGCAGCTAATACAGTCCATCCCCAGTTGCAGAAAATCAAGTCTCGGTTTTCAGGGCTGGACAAAGAAAACATGTTAATGCTTGAAGAAATTGCTTTGAAAGAGGCAAACCTGAAGTTTGTGGAACAAAGGAACAGAATAATGAAAGAAATAATTTCAGAGAAGAAACTGCAGTTGCAGAAGGAGAGGGATTTATTGGTACTGACTATGTATATTTTGAGTTTTCTGGCCTGATCGATTTATCTCAAAGACTCTGGACAATACAGATGTGTAACAAGCAAAATCCAACACAGAAATGGTTGGCTTCCATTTCTAATCGATAAGTACTTAGAGCAGAGTTCTGTCTATGAAGTTAATAGTTACATAGTCATGAAGTTGTCCATTGTTGATGTAGCTTCGAAGTTGACGACTGTACTCACCCGAGCTTGCACCTGGACCTCATTTTTTAGCAAGATGAATCCGGTCAACTTCCTGAAATCCTATTACTTTAATGTCCATCTTTAATATGAGAGGGTGTTGATAAGTCCTTAGCCCTACCAGGAAGGAAGCAAGCTACAGTGACCAAACTCGGGATTTATTCAACATACTCCCCACGAAGCTCAATACACTTCTTAGCCCGTTGCTCTAACTTTTGCAAGCCACTCAAAAAAAAAATGAGAAGGTTGTCCGTCTAACCAGGTCTCCGTGGCAACAATGACCTCCGCTTCGGACGAAAAATGGCAACCTTTCAATTGTTTTTTCTGTCCAGGGAACAGGTGGTAGGCCGACGGGGCCAGATCCGGAGAATAGGGTGGGTGATCAATAAAGTGGAAGACCAGGTAGGCCAGTTTCTTCTGGGTTGCAATTCCGTCCTACGACATTGGGAAGTAGGTCGGGCTAAGGACTTATAAGCAATCCCCTTGTATTACCCTCTTGTCTGTTCCTGAGTCTTCAAAGGGGGCTCTTCCCATCAGGTTTTGTAACCAATATTTTGTATATATTTTTATTTCTCCCATGTGTTCATGCTACTGTACGTAAGCATGAAGAATGTCCCTGCATTATTGTGTCGTGGGGGAAGTACATATTGCGTGTGCTGAAATGTATTTCACAATAAACAAATCAATTATCATAGCAGCTTTGTATCTGTTGGTTGCTGCCCTTTGATGCATTTAAAAATGTGTCTGAATCCTATCATTGTATAGCATTCAGTAAGGCTAATTATGTTTAAAACTATATTTCTGATTCAATTGTTGAACACCATATTCAAGTTGCAAACTGCATAACAATAACACATTCTGAGGCACCTGCAGCCAATATTGTAATTTCAACAAAATATTTCAAGAATGACCTGTAGAGAGCAAGCTGTGACACTCATTTACCACCTTTATGCTGCTTACTTATTTGCTCTTCAGTGTGTGTAGTAATTTTAAAAAATTTGGCTACTGAATTCAAAACATGCCACTTCTGTAATTGTCATTTTTTCTGAGTGCAAATCTTTCCCTTTGATATGAGTACTTTGTTTGAGCTCCTTTTTCAATTTCAGAGTGACTTAGAAAGGCATGCTTACTGAAAATAACTTTTTTGCATTGTCATTACTCCTAAAAATATGTGTTGTTATAGGGAAGTGAGATTTGGTTTGAAGGCCCCTCAGACCTTGGACTGCACTTCTTCTGCCAGGAGTGTCACTTTTTTTTGGGAGGGGGGGATAATAAAATTATAGCAGCTCAAAAATAACACTACATCATCAATAACTTTCATAAAAATACAGACATCCTTGTGACCTTGTAGACTCACACTCAAACCAATTTAAAAACCTTTTTACTATCGAATTATCTTCATACTGTCAATAATTTTTTTTAATTTTAAGTTGTGCTGCTCTGTATTAGTCCACAGGATACCTCACAGTGAATGTGAATAGCAGAATAATTTGTCAGTGTTGTAACTCAGAAGAGAAGTAGGCTTAACAGTGCTTTTAAGCGAGGTAATATCAAACACCTGGCCTCCTCTCATTCCTTCTTCTGGTTGTAAACTTTATGCTTGCACATAAAACATGCTTGTCCCATCATATCCTATTGATTTGATCATCTAAAAATATTTAAAATCAGCACACAATTCTTAAACTCCCTCATCTGCAATTTTTTTCCACGTGCATGTTACATACTCCTTTTGATACGAATGTTTTATGTTCATGAAAAACGACAGGTAAAATGTCTTTTTGGTGGTAGACAGGATGACATTTCTGAGCTGAGTGCCACAACCAGTCCCTGAAGTTAATCCGCTACTAAATTTTTCATTAAAGTAATTTTGATTTGTAACTATAATTCCCAAATGTTTTTACCTTTTGGAGTGGTGTGTTAGCTGTGTTTAAATTTTGCCCCAAATTATGCTGACAAGACATGAATGTATACAACAGTCCCAGCCTGTCACAGGATTTAAACATACATACACTAGGGGAAAATTGATGGCTTCTGCACCAAGAGAGAGACATTTTATGGGGGCAGGATTGTAATACTATGTCATTTTACCAGAAGGATGTGGAGACTATGGCAACTGCAGTGATTATCAAGTGTGTAACCCTGAAGGTTGGTAAGGGTCTGCTACACTTTGTCTTATATTTGCTATTTGCTTCTTGACCACCCTCCTGAATAGCATTTAATAGAGCTTTGTTTTTAAGTTTTTGCTCAGTAAATTACTACTGTCAACTTAGACCAGAAACTGATTTTGACAGTGAGAACTGATTTGTGCCATACATTTCCAATCCCTCATGATTTCCATCGGTTATAAATAGAATGAGTTGTGACCAGTTTGTGGTAATGAGCACTTCTGGCCTGAATTACCATTGGTATGCCATTGAAATGAGTACCAGACAAACTGATGATTAAAATGTCACATTTAGTTTCATATTCTAATAGGGAGTCAGTAGTGTTTGTTGTAATAAGTCATTGGATTGGAAATGTGGTGTAAATTTCTCATAGTATCAGACATTGTGATACTCTTTAATTGACCTACATTGTGCTGATGAAGCCAAGACCAGTTATCTAGTGAAATAAGATTTTTTTTTAATGGAAAATTATGAAAAAGTAATGTTTTTGGCATCTTAGGATTCTTGCGAGAAGAAAAATTAAGTTTCATCTCATGTAATCAGGATCACGCTTAAAATTACATTAAAATTTTTACAAGCCAGCAGAGTATAAAATATTGTCAGAATTTTTATATATTAAATGAGTTGATAATTAATGCTAGCACATCAAAAATGTCTGTATAGTTTGTATTCATATGTGGCAAAAGGAAAGCCATGATTGTTATGCATTTGTAATAGGTATGTATAATAGGCTGTGTTATTTAATATTTGTTGCAAAAAGTCAGTTTATGAATGATTATTCACATGAATTAAGGTATAATATTCACCACGTTACCAATATAATTGGAATTAGGTATCTTTGTTTATAATGTAATCCAGTTGAAAATAAAGATTTAATTTTTCTTTTTAATGTAGTTTGAGGGAAGGAAAATTTACATATCCATGCATTCAGTCTCTTGTGTTCCAGCAAGGCATTCCCATATGCATCCTGTGGGACTGTCTAATTGCCATCTCATTTGTTACACAATCTCACAAATTTCTTCTGTTGCATGCTCATCGTTTTCCACACACACAGATATTAAATGTAAAGTTGACATCTCTGTCAGCAAGATACACCACTTTGTTCAAGGTGTGGGACTGCTGAATGAATAAGCTCAAAATATTGATCATAGTTGAAGTGCATGGATCAATCAGTGCCTGCCCTTCTGTATTCTCAATTGTTCTAATCTAGAGTTCATGAACGTATTTGTGTACCATCCTGTATTTCATGCACCTACATTCAGTCGTTTGTTAGTCGTTGTCATTAAGTAGGTGCTGTTTTATGCTCTTCATGCAGTTGCATGTAATGGCATTAGCTTTGTGTTGGTTTTTCTCAAAATATCAGCTCAGTTAATAACAGCCAACTATTCAACAAGATCCTGAGTCAGTTTCATCCACCTGTCCCAGCCTCCAACTCATACAATGTCTGTGAAGACACATCTTAATAGTATCCTCATTTCTCAAAGCCTTAAATTTCCCAGACATTCTCACACCAAATTTCTATATACTTTTCTTGTGTCCACTATCTGATCTATGTCTTATCTGTAATTGCAGCTGCTGGGAGCAGTACTAGGTGATGTGTGTTCATTATGAAGTTCCTCATTTAGCAATATCCGACATTGCAGGGTGACAGCTTTCCTCCCTTTCAAGTGAAAATATTTTTAGCATTTTTTTTAAATGTTCGTACGTACAATATATCTACTACTGTATCAAGAATTTGTATAACAAATAATTACACAATTTGATTAATAACCATAAGAAACTGAAGTGACTCAGAAAAAATCATTGAATGGGGTTATAATTCTCTGTATAAAGTACACACTGCCTTTGTCTTAGTATTTATTTCAGTTGCTGTGTCTTGACACTAGTAGTAAATAAGTAAAAGACTTCTTGATGGATTTTTAAGAGAAGGTTTGGAATATAATTATAAATCATTTAAACAATTTGTACTCAGAAGCACATTTGGAACTAAAAGAGATGCTTTAAATGGGGAATGGGAACTTGTAATTTATATAGGTCATTAATATTGTTGTGGCACTGGTATCTAGGATGTTATGATAGACTGAGTATGTTGCTTTTGTCAAGGAGATAAAAAAATTATGCAGAATTTTGAAGAAACCTCTTAGAATATAGCTACAGGAGTATCAAGAAGATATCCAACTAATATTAAAAAACCTCATATTGTCTGGATTGTGGGGATGTGAATGGGACTGTGATGACTTCTGGTACTACACAGTGGTCAACTCTGATAAAAGTTGTTTAGTTCTGTTACCATACAACTGATTACTCTCAGCTGAGATATGATGCCATGTAGTCTAGTATGTAAGTATTGGTGCTTTGGAAAAACTGGGTACCCTTGTCTTCACGCCCCCCCCCTCCCAAATATTGGCATTTACCATTTACGAGATCACATGGCATTACATCTCAAATGACAGTATCCTCCATAGTCACTGCCATGGAAACCTCAAATTTCACATAGGATTTGTTATTGAAAAGAAAGCAATAGGTCTCATGTACTTTTAGGTTTATTGCTGTTCAGTGCAGGAATGGACATTGTTTCAGGATAACCTGCAAAATAGAGTGTTCCAAGAAAAGCGTCAGTTGTGCAGCAGAGTGCGTGAGTTCTCAAACAAGTATGGACTGTTGGCCACATTAAAGAAACCCACTAGCCTTGCACTTCAACACAAGAGATGGCTTAATACAAGTGAAGGTTCGTACTTTACATACGTAGGCATACGTTTTAAATTTGCTGAATCCTGTATGCAAGAATTTTAAGATCAGTTTGGTTAAGTTCAAATTTGAGAACAGTTGTCTTGTCATCACTGCCCATTTGTGCTCTGTAAAAAATTCTCTCCAATTGAATTAAGATTAATAAACTGTAATACTGAATACCCTTTAAGTGCTTGTGTCATTTAATTTTTGTCCATAATGAAATATTTGAAAAATATAGTGTGTTCTTGCATGCGCAGAATTTTCGTGCATGTCTTGATAGAAGTTTTTGCCTCCAAGCATGAATGGATTTGTAAAGGTTATGGTTTCTATGCCCGTAAGTATACAGCAGTGCGTCACTGAATCGGGCTGCGGTCTTAGAAAGGAGAGATTTAGTGAATCAAATTTAAGTGGTGGTGGCTTTATAATATGCATTATATGGAGCAGAGTGCAAATCGGCTGTTAATTACCTGTGAATGATACACACATGATGATTTAATTTGGTCACTGCTGGACAAAGGCAATTAAGTGTGTAATGAATAAGCTGGTATATCTGTAGCATTTATTAAGCAAAAAAAAATTGTAATATCTCTGATAATGTTCACTGTATTGTGTATGTATACTTGCACTTAGACAATACATTTTACCTTTGATCCTCTGTTAACATACCTGAGAACACATGCAGCTGCAGAATATGCATTCTTCCCTTTATGAGCTATATGCTGCTAGTCAAAATATGTATTCAGAGTTGACTGCTTGCTGTTTCCTTTCTACCTGGCACATTCTTCATTGTCAGTTGATCCTATTATGAACATCTCTCTTGGTAGTGTATTCAAATCTATTAACCAAAAAATGCATGCTGGAGGAATTTTCTGTGATTGGCAAATCATGAAATTTTGTTAGCTAAATTACATTTCTTTGAAATTTGAGGAGTATCTGAAGATTGGTTCAGGTACTTTTTGATTAACAGAAGACAAAGTTGAAGTAAAACCACCTAATACAGCTGAAAATATTTTCTCTGACTGGGACACATTGAAACGTGGAGTTCTCCAGGGATCAATTCTAGGGCCTCTGTTGTTTATAATATGGATAAATGACCTTTCCCTCAGAATAAATTCTGTATCAGAACAAATTTTATTTGCTGATACTACTAGTGTCATAATTTAAAGCCGAAATTTCAAAGATTTCTGGGCAGAAGCAAATTTAGTTCTGTGTCATATGATTAAATGGTTTGCTGCTATTACTTTAGTTCTAAATGTAGATAAAATTAATATAATGAAATTCATAACAAAGAATTCAGCACATTCTACATTACATTTTGGTTATAAAGAAAAGTATATAGAAGAAACAGTGAATACAAAATTTCTTGGTTTACAGATTGATAACCTCATAAATTTGAAGAACCATATTGAGGAAACGATTCCTAACTTAAGTGGAGCAAGTTATGCTGTTAGGTCGATGGTCCATATCAGTAACATGAACACATATCAATTTACTATGCATACCTGCATTTTGTCATTAACTATGGAATAATTTTTGGGGTAACTCTTCCATCAGTGGGAAGGTTGTCACTTTACAAAAGAAAATCATCAGAATTGTGGCTGGTGCACAACCCAAAACTTCTTGTGCAAGTCTATTTACACAATTAGAGATTCCACCTGTTCCATGCCAGTATATACGTTCGTTAATGAGCTTCAATATCAGTAGCCAGGAAATTTTCCAAACAAATTCATCTATACACAAAATTAATAAAAGGAATAAGCATCATTGTCATAGACCATATGCCAACCTCTCTTGTTTTCAAACAAATACATTCTATGCTGGCATAAAAATTGTCAACATTCTACCCCCTAGCGTGACAGTCCTCATGAATGAAAAGGCAACATTTAAAGGAGCCATAAGAAAATTCCTACGTACACACTGTTCTTACTCTGTAGATGAGTTTTTGTGTAGTGATGATCTGTTTTTGTAAAACGTATAGTATTTTACACTGTAAATTTGTAATATGTGTATTTATGACTTGTTCCTCGTCCTATTGTCTTTATGACACACTTTTGGATTCATAGAATATGTATGTATATATATATATGTGTGTGTATGTCTGTATGATTGCAGAAATTCAGTATCATTCTCCAGAAGGAGTTCCAGTGTCTCAGTGATCGTGATGATACTGTCACTTAAAAGTGTACTGAATTTGAGTGCCACCCACACCAGTGTCAGTGTCTTTCTTGAGAACACACTGTTGTTGCATTTCCTCTAGTCCCTCATTTGATAAGCTTTCTGCATGAGTAAATGACGCCTCTTCTTTTGAATATTTGTGCATATGCACATGTAGTTCAAATATGTTTGCATTTGAGAGACAGCTTAGTAGGAAGTTTTCTTGAACTGCTTAACAAAATACAGTTTTTTTGTTTCATATTCTCTCTGTTGTACTACCTATAGCCTGTGATTGTTGAAGGAACTTGTATTTTTGCAGGTGAAGATGATTGCCACCTGGAGTCAGTTTTGGCAGCAATTGAAGCCGAGCTGTGTGATGCAGATTCAAAACTAGAGATATCCAAACGGCATCTAGCATCATTGCAGGAGGAGCATCTTTATCTTCTCCACACTCCCAGTAATGAACAGAAGATTCACGAGTGAGTAGCTTTACATTTAAGTGATGTGCTATAAGCATATTATTACCATGCTATTAATGAAATATCTTGCTTGTTCCTACCACCAGTGTACATCTACAGTGGTTAGTAGTTCACCTCCTTGAAATCAAGCCAGTTGATGTAACAGTAACATTTTGTACTTCAGCTTAGGAGGTTAACATGTTCAAGTCTGGTTGTAGTTACTGACTACTGAAGTTTTCAGTTTCTTGTCTCCTGAGCCAAGTGTCATGATCTTCCCATGTTATTCAACACAGTATAAATTCCTAAGCTGAAACATTGTCATAAATTACCAAAGCATCGGTCATTCTTTTTACTGAAGGACTTCGGGCTGAAGTGTCATCCCACAGTCTGGTTATCCTAATGGCATTTTGTGTGGTGTCTTATTTGTAGACAAATGCTTAGTTGCATCCACAGCCTGCCTCCTTCACTGTATTCGTATTATCATTCATCATCAGAGATGGAAAATTTTTTGATGGCCTGCTAGCTAGATATATGATTTTTTCATCACAAATCTGTTATCAGTATTTTCTGTCACTTTACTGTTATAGTTGGCCAACAACATCTACTGGCTGACTTATGAACTGAATGTAAAGAATTCTGATGCCCTGTGCTTGACAGTAATACATTGGTAGCACTGAATTGCACAGTTACAGAACAAACCCACTATGTTACACAGTGTAAAAACCAAAAGACCATCACTGATACAACACTTGTTGTGAGAACCTGAAAACTTACGCAGGTTGTGGTGGTGATCCAGTCCAGATCAGGATTCTGTGTTTGCAGTTGAAGCCCATAGCAATCTTTTCTCCACAATACAGGACTGTAAGTCTGATACCAACTTTTCCTGGGCAGAAATGTGTAGTTTCTTTTCAGTACTTACAGAAGCTGGTTACAGAACAGAATGTGTTGCCTGCTTACTGGTGAACATTAACTATATGTCTAGCACAGACGTGCATAGATTTTCCAAAAATCTAGTTGCCAAAAGCGTGAAAAGTAGCAAGAGCTATAGTGAGGACCTGCAAGCATTAGGCACCTCCAAGCAAAATTTAGTTGCCCTGGCAGCCTGGCACATGGGTTTTGTGTACTGTACTAGCATTTGCAGAAAGCAGTGTGAATTTCTGAGATAATGATGGACAAGTTTAAGGTTACATACTTACATCTACAATATACAGTACATGTGTTCGTCACTTTTGATGATAAAGGCATGTGGTTTAAGAAAAAGAGGAGGCCCCCCCCCCATCTAAAAGTGTGGGAAGAAATAAATGTAAAGAATAAGTACCAAATACCATGGGTGTTGTTAGGTTCTGTATGCATTAACATGGTTTATGTACAGGATACAAAATTTGAAGCATGAGACAGAGCTGCTAGAGGTGCAGTGTGAAGCTGTGCAACAAGAGTTGGGCTGGCAGTACCTCATCTTGAAGCAAGCAGCTAATGTGTAAAGTAGGTAACTACACATCTGTGAAGAGTGCATGGCAGTTTGTCCTCCACCTCAAATACTGCAACACCTCATAAAAGATGCTTGGAATTCTTGTACTGCGTCCAGAATTTTTATTTTTGTGAAAATCAGTGCCAGATGGTTAGTAAGATCATATTCTACTTTGAAACTGAACACCATGGATTCAGGTATACCACCCACACATACTTTTCTTGAAATGTCTGTACAAAACTTTGTGGGCATTTTGTAATTTTGCCATGTTTTCTGGTCACTTAGCCAAACTCTACCTCTTTATGTATTCACCCAAACAATATTAGGTGGAAAGTACAAATTTTGGAACTTATTCTATAATTGTCTCTCTCCCTTTACTTTATCTTGACAGATCGTAAAGTTCTGTACTATGCATCTGACTTCTTCAATGCTTATAATCTTTGTCTTCATTTAAAATGAGAAACCCAATTTTGCACCCATAAACACAAAAATGTTAGGCTAATGCATCTGTTTTTTTGTCAGTTTCAAGAGCCAAGTAAACAAATTTCTAAGCTCTATATTCCTAGAACTCTAGTAATATGCCAGTGGAAGTAACTTTACTCAGGAATCTTGATATCAAATAGTAGCTGTCTGATCATTGTAGCTGTGCTGAACTTCCCCTGAAGCATGGCAAATCTTCCTGCTGAATGCATGGGGTCTAGAGGATGTATAGTAGTTAAAGTTGCTGTTGTGATTCATACAGTAACCCCAGTTTAAAATGGTGTTTATTTTCAGAATATTTTAAGTTATGGTTTAATCTGCATTCTTAATCTGTAATATGATACAGTTTTTTTTTTATTCAACAGGAGGGTCCAGGAAGGAGCTGTGCTGCCTCATTTCTTTGTCATGAATGATTATATGGAACTAAGTTACCTATCTACATATCTACAGCTAATACATGAATGCAGCCAGACAAAACTTCAAAATATTTATGCTGCATTTGTGGTTTTATACAGATCTCTCTGTCTCTATGACACAAACACACACACACACACATACACATACACATACACACACACACACACACACACATATCGTCCATTTGAAAGGGGCCCACGCTATTGGCTGTGTCACCTGGCTGTTTATGACTCATTCCTGGTAGTTTGATGCCCATGTTTTTCCTGATGTATAAAGCCTAGTGGCTTAGTCACACAAGTACACATACCAGAAAGCCTTCAGAAGCTAAATTATTTAACAGACTGCAGTTGTTCTTTTTGTTGGTGAATACAAAGTGCTATGGAACACAGAGACTTATTATTGTGACATGAACTCTATTACTATTGTTATTATTGTTGTTGCTGTTGTTACAGTCATTGAATACAATTTCATTGTAACACAGAGGGTTCTTTTATTGTGGAAGTCTGAGTACTGAAGAAATTATATGAAAATGTGAAATAGCAAATTTATAAATTGGTTTGCTTGTGTTTGAATTCTGTTCAGAATAAATGTTCTAAAATATGTTTTATGGAAGAGTACAATTTCGTAACTGGTTCTGTGCAGCAGTGTGTAGTGGTGATGTTGAGTCATTGCTAACTATTCTACAGTTTATATTACTTAAGCAGTCACATCAATCTTCAAAATAATGGATACTGGTTGCCAGATAATCCCAGACTAACACATAAGTTCATGTTACATGACAGTGAAGTCCAAGTGTATTCTAATAGTGTGCTGTTAGCACAACGAAAGTGCAACAAGCATGAGTGGATCAACCTTGTTTTTAGATATGACAAAGTAAAGATGCAGTGAACATACAGACCAGTTTCATTGTTAACATCATTTTCTAAAATCTTTGAAAAAATTATATGTAAGAGAGTAATATCACATCCCATAATATTTTTACTGAAATGTACGCTTCTGCACGGTTCAAACTGGCAGTAGGTGTTGGAAACACTGCTAGAATGGAGAAGCATGCAATGGTGCACTAGCTGAGAACAAAGACTGGGATAACATGCCCCACGCCTGCAGTCTGGCCCCAGCAAGATGGCGAAGAAACAGTAAGGCGTCAGAAATGTAGGACTTCGCCAGAAAGCGTAGTGTCCCCAGCTTTGTAAATGGAAGTTTAGTTGTGTTGTTCATAATGACGCTGCACCCTGTAAGGATTGTTTTCTTGTGCTGGCACTGAAGGTTGAAGGAGGGCCTCTTCATTGGACGAGAGAGCAGCCAATGTTCCTTGTGTGTCAAGGTGAATGAGTGAGTGTTGGGTGTATGGAGGCTAAGAGGCAGTGCTGCTGAGAGGGCCGGAGAATTTGAACGGAGAGTGTCTGCTTGGTAACAGCCCGCAAAACTGCACTGCATGGACTGGTGTGGATTTGCAAGCCCCTGCCCCTTATTGTATACAAATCGCTGAGAGGTGAACTTCAATATTTTAGAGTTTGCATATTATAGTGTTTCATATAATAATTTTTTGTGTTCATTTGTATTATTACTAACTAGGTGGGATCCCAACTGAAGATTGTAGTGGTTGAGTTTAGAATAGATGCATTGTGTGTTGCATTTGGTATATTTTTTATTTCACACCTCCCTCTCCCACTCTGAGTGAGCTACTGAAGAAGAAGGGTCCTGAACCAAGGAAAGATCATCTCGTGTGGTTCATTACAAACAGTCAATTTGGATTTAGAAAGAAGTGGTCAACAGATAAAGCTGCTTATAAATTAATTAATGATATTTTGACAGCCTTAAATAATAAGGGAATAGTTGGAGGTATATTTTTTGATTTGGAGAAGGCTTTTGACTGTGTAAACCATGATATTCTGTTAGCAAAGATGGAATATTATGGTATAAGGGGAGTGATGCATACTTTAATCAAATCCCATTTAGAGAACAGGTACCAGAGGGTGAAATTTAATAACAAACTTTCAAAATGGAATAAAAACAATATAGGCATCCCACAAGGATCAGTTTTGGGACCATTGCTCTTTTTGATTTATATTAATGACTTATCATCTGTAACACCATGTATATTATCGAATGATAACTCCTCAGTTATTTTGTTTGCGGACAATACAAGTGTAATTATTAGTGACCCATGTTTCATGAATTTTGAAAGAAATGTGAATATAGTGTCTAAGGCAATGAAGAAGTGGTTTAATTCAAACCTTCTTTCATTGAACTTTGAAAAAACTTATTATATATAATTATAACTAAAAAAAAAAATCTTTAAATAAAATAAATATTGAACATGAAAACAAAATGATAATATAGATTAATTTTGTAAAATTTTTGGGTATAACAGTAGATAATACCCTCTCTTGGAAACAACATATTGCTACAATTACTCACAAGCTTGTTATATAATTAGAAGGTCTAGTCTGTATTTATCACAGGTTGCATTAAAAATAGTATACTTTGCTTTTTTTCGTTCAGAAATGTCCTATGGTTTGATTTTTTGGGGGTAATTCAACTAATAGTAAGTGTGTATTCAAATTACAGAAAAGAGCTATTAGAATAATACTGGGGGCTACGAATAATGACTCAGGTAGAGAGTTCTTTAAACTCCTAAAAATATTACCCTTATATGCCCAATTCTCTATTAATATCTGTAGTTAACAATAGAGATTTATTTTTGGACAATGTGGAATTGTACACAACAAAAACTAGGAATACCAATAACCTACATCCCCCTTTATCTCCCCTAACAAGATACCAAAAAGGAGTTCATTGTGCCAGAATTAGAGTTTTTAATCATTTGCTCACTTCCATAAAAAGTACAGTGAATGAGACAAAAGTGTTCGAAAAGAACTTAAAGAGGTTTCTCCTGGATAATTCTTTTTATTCTATGGATGAATTTTTTAATTTTAAGGAATAAGGTATTTTCTAGTTTATAATAACTAATGACATGATGTATTAATAATTTATTATGTAAATTTTATATACACTTATATTTGGTTATGATGTCTTTAATTCAACAGATATATTGTGTATTATATTGTGACTGTCTCCACGTCCTTGGGATGCTCCTGTAAGTGGATATATGGAAGTAAATGAATGAATGAATACCTTGCACATTCGTAATTTCATGCATTTATTATTATTTAATTGATGAGGACAATGAACACAGGTTCTTCAGCAGAATGGTGTAACTGCCCAAACAGTCAGTAATTTAATGGCCATATTCTGTAACATTTTTTGGGACCAAATAATTCATATGTCATCCTTTTATGCTTGCTTGTTCGCCTTATACAGTTCCACAAAGCTATTATCAATAGGGATGTTTCATCTGGTTATCGACACCCATACATAAATGTCACTCAGTTCCATGCTCCTCCCATGTATTAGTACCCATACATAAACATGAGTGATCACCTCTAAACGGTATCTAGACACTGTACTTTGGTTAATATGTTCATAACAAAAATGAAACGCATGACAGTAATAATAGCAAGAGATCTGTAGGACTAAAAATATGTCACCAGAAAAGTAACCTTTGTGATTGATCCCTTTGTATTATGCATGTGAAGAAACCAATATATATCTGTCAAATATTTGTCCATCAAAAACATAATTGCAGCTAAATATTTTGGCTTGTATAAAGCCACCCTCAGCTGTACAGGATTGTCTAAAGAGAAAATGTACGAGTATGTGCCATATTATTAAAAACTGAAACATTATTTTGTCACAAGTATTGTGGTGACAAAGGTACTGTACCTTCTGGTTACCCTGCACTGGAGAGGAGCTGTATTATAGTCATAAGTTACAAAAAGGTGGAAATGTGAGTAATGATGGCTTGTCATTTTCATTCTGGTATTGGTAGCTGTGAACCACATAGATTCAGATATATTGCAATCATTCGGCAGTTGTTACACAAAAATCCATACTCACTGGAGATAAAGTCCAGGGAGGGTCTAGTGTTTATTATGTACTCATACTGTGCATATTCTTAAAATTAATATAATCAACCAACAAATGCACTTAATAAAATACAATTCATGATAAGTATCAAACGCCTAAATATTTCAGCCAAAACACGTTGCAGTTTGATACTTCCTCATTAAGTGCATTTGTTGGTTCGTGTGTTAATAAAGTATCTGGTGTGTGAAGTGTCACGTTCTAGGAATCCATATTTCACATACAAGGGCCCTGTTGTAATAATTACCCTCTGGCAAGTGGGTCAAGCGGGGAGGAAACTTGGCATCTTTTAGCAACATCTTTTGATGCGACGTAGTTATCACTTCGCATTTATCACTACAGAATGCAAAAGTGCAGTCAACCATTCACAGGCTTGTATTTATTTGATTGAATTTGGGCACATAATGTGTTTTTAATGGACATAGTGTGAGTTAGGTGTCTAAGCATCAAAGTGCATCTCTAAGCCTCGTGTGTTTTGTTCTGTATACAGCAGGTTTCTGTCTACAAGGCAAGAAAATGTTGTCATTATATCATATGTATAAAGATTGTGTTCAGTAGTATTTGTCATTCTAAAGACATATGATTATCCAGTTTCTTAAGGCCATTGTCTCTGGATAATTTAAAATATTTTTCTGATAATTTTTAATGACTAATGAATTTGTGAAGGTCAAATATGAGCTGAAACCAGTACTGCTGCATGAATGAATTTGAATATTTCGCATTTCCAGTGGATCATGTATGGTAAATGTCATGATTTGTGTTGATGTTATGCAAAGAATGCAGCTGTCTGTTCATAGAGCACATAGTATCACATAAGAGGTCTTACACACCAAATAAGCAACATGGGTCAGTGATTGACACTAATTATATACTGTGCTTTTTTTTCTTCCCCCCACTGGGTTCAGCTGTGGGCAGACAGTCTGGGTGTGCCATACAGTGCACAGAATAAAAATACTTGGCTGGAAAGTTGTGTGTAGCCACTATTTTTCAGATGTTGATTTTTAGTCTCCTGAATGTATACAACGGAACAGAATGGTAGTTCCTACTTCCTGTGCAACATCCTTGTACTCACATTCAGTACCACAGTCTATAGAATTTACATCTCTATCCGTTCTATGAGTTCCTCATCACCACTTGTTGCCTGTACAGATTACCCTGCTGTTCAGAAACCACTTAAAACATATTCCAACATGTCTGTAACAGCATCCAAACATTTTCGAATACAGAAAATGCTTGTGGTTGAAAACTTGGAGTATCAGCCTTCAAATTTCTCCAAAGTGCAAAGCAAGGCATCCTATACTAAAAAGCTTCATCTGACCAGATTTGCCGAATTGACACCAAGAAGAAAAAACTGTATAACATGATTTGCACCAGAGAGATTGCTCTTTGCAAGCGAAGAAGAAGTACAGGGCAAAAAAGCTGAAGGAGGTTTGTCAGTTGGACAGTAATCCTCTGATACAGTCTCTTTTATCTTCTTTGAATGTAGATACTTCAAGATATTTGGCAACTATTTTTAGGAATAGTAAGCTTGAACCTAAGGGCAGGAGGTGGCACTACAAAGAAAATGTCTGAATCCCAAAGTACAGTGCCAGATCCAATGCATTCCTCTGGTCCCTATTTTCCCTAACTTCTAGAAGAACCTTACAATCATTTCTAAACACTGTCCAATTTAGGACAGGCTTTAATTCCCATGTGTTTATTATATTAAAAAACATTACAGACAATGTCTGATAAAGAATGTGCATGTTGTCTCATGTTCGACAAGATGTCAGAGAGCATTTGCATTTCAATCAGAAGATTGGAAGCCATGGCAGGACAAGCAGTATTGCAAATCGTGCCCTGGTGTTCATTCTCCATGGTCTGCATAAAAAGTGGCGGCTGGTAACTTACTACTTGATTTGCAGAAACACTAAGGGTGCAATGTTTGTTAATTTCTTGATGGAGGTTCTCGATGCCTCTCAAAATCCAGGACTAGTAGTTGTTGCCACTGTAACATGGGTGCCAACATTGTCAAGGCCTTGAAACAATTGGGTGTTCCTGAAAAGACACCTTTTTTCAGGTTTCATGATCAAGAAACTGCAGCAGTGTTTGATTCCCATCGTCTACTTAAATGCATGCTTAACCTGCTTCTTAAACATGATGTCACAAATGTTGGATTCAGGGTGGTTGTAAACAGACAGAAACTTACTGGTACTACTAAATGGGCAGCCATATTGGAGGCCTACGAAATTGACAAACAGAATATGCCGTATCTGTTGTGTAATGTGACTGACAAACACCTGAAACCTTTTGCACAGGATGCCATGAAAGTCATCTTACCTACATAACTAATAAGCAGTACTGTAGCTGCAGCCATAGATACTCAGGTGACTCCAGGTAAGGAGAACTGATCTTAAAAGGTTCATTATGCTTAAGTTTGTAAGTAGCCTTGTTATGTAATTGAGTTTTAAATTCATTCTTACTTTATACAGCTCTAAGTCAAAAACATTATACATTTCTGTAATATTCTCTTCAGGTGACTTGGATGACAGATGTGTCACTACGGCCATGTTTGTCAGAGGGATTGTTGACCTCTTCTACAACTTCATTGGTGTTATGCGCTGTCCTTACTGTAGGAAGCTTTTGCGTTGTCACCTTACCAGTACCAGTAAGTACATGGAAGGCTGGAGAAGTGCAGTTGATAAGATAAAAAGCAGGACCTTCCTGAACGAGGAATCTGAAGCAATGCATCCACCACCTTCACAAGCTGGCTGGTTAATTACCATAGGTATTGTTCAGTGTGTATGGAAAAAACTGAGTGAGGAGCAGAAGTTCAAATACCCAGAGACCAGAAACCTGAGTGAGGATGCACTTGAGAACACATTTTATCCTATTCATTTGTGCTGTGGGTCAAATGATAACCTATCTGTAGGAAAGTTTATAGATGACCTGAAGACAGTCATCATTAATGGCCTAGCTTACAGGAGCTTGTAAGGCACTAACTGTGGGGATGAAGGTGCCTGTCTTCTGGATAAGCTGCACTCATTTTTCAAGGCTTCCACTGGTCCCTCGAACAGCATGACGGTGAGACCACTGACAGTATTCCAGAAATTGTTCATATTGGAAAAGAAGCACAATGTGGAGTGATTGTTGCTGTACATACATGTGATATGAGAATTGTTTTCAGTGACATATGTCAATGGTTTCATTGCCAAGTGCTTGTTTAATGATAGCAATAGTTATACATGCAAAGATGTCTGATATCTGAAGTGCAGTCACCGCTTGCTATTTACACAGGATTCAAGGAGCACAGCAGTACAGCACATTCTTTTACATACCCAACTGAGAAGTAAGCAGAGACTGTTGGTACTGCTGTGACTGTTTGGAGAGTGATGTCAAAGATGGCTCACTAAGAGTCACTTGAATTGTATGTGACAGAAGCTCTAAGGAAGGGAGCTGACTTGACTGGATTAGTTGTGAGAGGTGTCACAAGGTTTAAATTCCTTCGTGGTGTAAGCACAAGAATCCTTCAGTGAAAAAGGCTAGCAGGTGGAAGGCCATAAAGAAGAAGTTCCAGATTTTATTATACCAGTAAGTTAGTGTAAAAGTGATGACTGTCATTTTGATGTAGTAACCACACTGATACACAGCACTGGCAATGGTTTGTAAAATACAGCATGAGAACAGCTTTCTACTTACTTCTTTAGAACCATTATGGCAACTACTGTTGTAGTGATGGTAAGAGCATCACTTTATAGTTGACATTACCACTGTTATGGCCGTCCATTCTAGCTGTCAGTCTCTGCATACATATGTATGTAAATATGCTGAAAATTAAAAGGTTTCGTGTAATGATGAAGGTCATGCAGAGTCATAGGCACAATTCAGTTATACACTTTAGTGCCATACACAATTGAGCATGGCCTGTAATATGAGTAATGAAATAATTACTCTTTTATATGAATACAAGTTTGATGTATGTGTCTCCTAATTAGTGTTTGTGCACTGTTCTGTGAAAAAATGTGGCTGTCAGTGACATCTGTTTGCCATTGTACAATGAATGAAACAGCTCAATTGCAGTGACTGTTATGTGTAAGCTTCAGTGCCAAAGGTTTCAGAAGGTGGGTGATATGAAATAGATATCAACATGACATACATGAACATACCAAAGCATGATGCGTGCTGCATATACAGTGACTTATAACATGGCTAATGATGATGAAAGCTTCAACCAAGATATGAACTGACAGCTTGGAGAAGCATGTTATGCTGTCTCCAAACAAGAAAACTGGAGCTATGTTTGATGTATGTTTGTGCGTGCATCATTGTACAAGCATAGAGAAGAAAACCAACTAGATGCAACTGAATGGCTTATTGCACATATAATCTGCTCAACATGTTTTGGGCACTTATATGCCCATCATCAGGAGCTTGAGACTATACTAGTGTTGTTACTGCATATGGTGTGTAATGCTGTAAGGATGAAAAGATATAATTAGTGCTGGATAGCATTATGTATGTTCTGTGTTTTGTGGGAGTTATATTATTGTGTCTTTGGCCATGAGGTGGGTAGAGTGTGTCAAATGTGTTGGAGGTGTGTGATGTTCATGTTGGTGGATTGCCCATCGTTATGTGGGTGCTAGGTGTATCTGCATCTGTATCTGATATGCTCTTGATAACATATCTTCAGGCTGCAGCTGGTTTGGTCCACATATGATAGGTTGCAAGAGTTGCAGGTTAGTTGGTAAATCCCCCATTTGTTATGGGGTGGAATCTTGTGGACATTGGGTGGTTTTGTGAGTCATGCTATGGTGTTGTTGCATCTGAAGGCACTTTTAACATCTTAACTGGGCATGACGTATATGTACGTAGTCACATTGCACTATTTCAAATGAGTATGATGTAGTATTACTTCCTCGATCTTGCACCACTAATATCTCTTGAGTACGACGAGTTATGACTCAGGTATTTGTACTGTTACATAGTCTACGGTTTTTCCACTATAAGGCACCACCAACCACCTTCTTCTTGGCAGCCACCACCATTCAAGACAATTATTTGAAACACCGTACACTCTACGGTCTAGAGTGATAAAAATGGCAGCATGTAGTAACAAGCGAAAGAAGGATCTGCTGACAGATGACGATATCTCCAAAGTTTTAGACATTGAAGACGAAAGTGACATGTTCTCTGAGGAATCTGATGATTTTTGGTTTGATACAAGTGAGGTAGATTCAGATGGAGATTCAGATACAAGCAGTGTTGTGAAGGAAAGTGAACCGTATGAAGAAGTGTCAGATTTTTCGCACCCTTTTGTACCTCATGGCTTGGCGTGTCCAAGATTTGCATTTCTCGGTGTAAGTGGAGTGAGTGTGGACTTTGATGATGAAATTAATGTTCTGGAATGTTTTCAGAAGTTTATTGATGAAGATATGTGGCAGTTGTTTGCTGAACAAACAAATATATATGCCAACCAATTTTTGGCAGCAAATCCTAATTTGAAACCACGATCCCGAGCTAGAAGCTGGATGGATACAAACCCGACTGAAATGAAAACCCTAATTGGACTTCAAGATATTGTACAGAAACCTGAGAATGGAATGTATTTCTCCAAAAGGGAAAGTATTGTGACACCATACTTCTCACAAATAATGAAAAAGAAATATTCCATCTCCTCCTAAAGTTCCTTCACTTTGCCGACAATTCCAAATTTGACCCTGATCAGCATCAGAAGAAACTCTAAAAAATCCAACCAATCATTGATCACCTAAAATCCAAGTTTTCCTCCATATACATACCAGAACGAAGCATCTGTGTCGACGAGTCTTTCCTCCTCTGGAAAGGACGACTGAGTTGGATTAAGTACATACCATCAAAGCGAAGCAGGTTTGGGGTGAAAATCTACAAACTCTGCGAAAGCAGCACAGGCTATGTTTGGAACTTCATACTATACACTGGTAAGGATACCGTTTATGGTCAGAGACACCCAGGGGAAAAGACTTCTTCGAGGATTGTGCTGGAGGTAGCCCACGACCTACATGATATGGGCTACTGTCTTTACCTGGACAACTGGTACAGCAGTCCAAATCTTGTTGACACCTTATGTACCAGAAAAACAGATGTTGTTGGAACCATGATGACCAATAGAAAAGAGTTCCCAGATTTTGTGAAGAGGGCAAGACTAAAAAAGGGGGAAACACTAGAAGCATTCTGCAAGAAACATATGATCATGAAGTGGAAAGACAAAGGGATGTTGTACTCGTCAGCACATTTCATGATGATAGCATGGAAAATGTGACAACTAGACAAGGAGTAATCCAGAAACCATGTGTCATCCTTAACTACAACAAAAACATGGGGGGAGTGGACAGGAATGATGGTCAACTTCAAAGCTACAAATTGGCTCGAGAACGTCTAAAGAAGTACTACCAGAAGATGTTCCGCTATCTCCTCGATGTGTACTACCTGAATGCACTCATCATATACAAGAAGAAGGGTGGAAGCATCTCTAGGTTGGATTTCCTGCTGACATTATCAGAAAGCTTGTCTTCAATGGGTGGAGTGGTGGAACCTGCAATTAGTGTTCGCCCATCAAAATCACCCAAACCCTCTCGACTCCTTGGACACTGCTTCCAAGACATGGTGCCTGGGACATCAAAGAAGAAGCCTACCAGGAGATGTGTAGTTTGCTGGGCCAATGGAAAGAGGAAAGAGTCATCATATTGGTGTTCTAACTGTGAGAAGGCCCTGTGTGTAGTACTGTGTTTTCAAGATTACCACACAGATAAAAATTTAAAAATCTAAAAAAAATCATAAACGTTACAAGATTTGTGAATAAAAGCTGCATTTCGTCTTTACATCAGGTTTTCATTCGAACTTGAAAGAAACCCCCATTATGTTTGCACTGTTCCTCTTGTTTTATAGAAACAAGGAACAACGGGCATTTAAATTTAAATACCCAGGGCAGGTTACACGAGCAGCCCAGAAAAGACCCAGTTAAGAGGCTAACGTTAGTGTGTTTAACACATTGGTGATTTTACGTGTGTGGGGGGAGGTAAAGGTTAAGGTTGCCCACTTTGTATTATTTTCAGCGTTGGTGGGTGGTATAGCGTGCATTATTCTGTGTTGTATTTGGTGTTCTAGTTTATGGGGTAGGGTAATTGGGAATTTGTTTTTTGTAATGTGGAGGATGGTTTGCCACTCATTGTGTAGTCGGTCATTATTGAGGGGGAGGTTGAACATCCTCTCGATGCAGCATCTGTATGCCGCAAGTTTATTTTCACCTGGGTGGTTCGATGGGTAGCTGAGAGTGGTGTCGGTGGGTTTATGAAAGATGTCAATTTCCAGTTGGGAGGCTTTCCTAATGATTGGTATGTCTAGGAAATTAAGTCGGTCGTTGGCTTCCAGTGTTGGGTTGAGTTGTAGGTTACGGTGTATGGAGTTAGAGTATTGTGCTATAGTGTCAGGGTTGTGCGGGAGGCATCGTAAATTATGAGGATGTCATCCACGTATCGTGCGTAAAAGGTTTTACGTCCGATACGTGGATGACATCCTCATAATTTACTATGCCTCCCGCATTCGTATCACAAAGTTTGATATTAACGTGGTGTTTGGAAGCCTCCGTCGTGTGTTGTTCGAATCGCTGCGTCAATACATAGAGGACGACGATTCCAGCATTCTTGAACTACTTGTCCCTTTAAAATTGGGATCACAGATTACTACTGTTGTTAGTGCGTCGGTAATCAACCCCATAGCCACGCCACACGCAGGGAATGCCTCAACTACCCTCTGGCAGTAGCCTCATCCACGCCTGAAAACTCGCGAGTGGAGCTGGTGTTTTATATCATTATCGATTAGGTGAAGCTACCACGTTGTTGTTATGGCTAGATGGCAGCACATTTGGTGTTCAATGAACTAAAAACATTGTAACCAACTCTGGTCCATGATTGTAACAGCCTATACGAAGTTGGTAATCTGCGTGTGTTCTGTGTATTGTATGTTTAATGGCGGTAGGGATGGAATAGGAAGTGTCATTAAGCAAGAAGATGGAGTCTACAGTACCAGATGCTGCAGGAAATAAATTTGTATCAGACAAAAATACGTTGTTGGCTGTTTTACAATTACTGAGGAAATATAATTTGAAGGTAGAGTATATTTTAGGTTATGAAACCACCATTACTTATTCCATGGAGCAGTCATTCTTGAGAAGCTAACAGGTTTTCAGCTAGTCAAGAAATTTTCCGCATTTTATGGAACCCGAAAGTTTACTACCGCAGTAACAAGTGCCCACCACCTGTCTGTGTCCTGAGCCAGCTCGATCCAGTCCATACCCGCACATCCCACTTCCTGAAGAACCATCCTCCCATCTACGCCTGGGTCTCCCAAGTGGTCTCTTTCCTTCAGGTTTCCCCACCAAACCCTGTATAAGCCTCTCCCCCATACGCGCCACATGCCCCGCCCATCTCACTCATCTCGATTTTATCGCCCGAACAATATTGGGTGAGGAGTACAAATTATTAAGCTCCTTATTGCATAGTTTTCCCCATTCCCCTGTCACCTCGTTCCTCTTAGGTCCAAATATTCTCCTCAACATCCTCTTTTCAAACACCCTCAGCCCACATTCCACCCTGAATGTGAGTGACCAACTTTCACACCCATACAAAACACCAGGCAGAATTATAGTTCTGGCGAAACCAGTATTAAGCTTCCACAAACCGTAAGATTTCACAGGAGGTAAATGTAGACTGTACAATGACAGGCGAATTAGTTGCGTTATTGTTGATAGACCCTGGGGGAGGGGCAGAGTGGATCCTGGTGCCAGTCTGGACATAGTGACTGCATTACATATTTCAACCACTATGTATGATCAAATTATGACTGTCCTGTACAGTGAGTGCCTTCACTTGCTTAGCAGCATTTGTAACTGAAAATGGAGAAAAGGTCGATTGTCACTTACTGTACAATTGAAATAGTATCTTGAAGTTTTAACTGTGAGATTTGGTGCATAATAATGTTGGGTTACATGAAATGTGTGTTATGTTTTGAGTGGAAATTATTTGGCTGAAACCTCTCTAATAATGAAATGAGTCACACTTATAAGTTTGAAGTTAAGTATTTTACATTCTTCTCTTATTGCAGTAGTAACATGTATTGAAGTGCATTTACTAAATTGTGGCATTTATTTATTTTTTTTTTTTTGTGGTTTGCAGGAATTTTTAAACATTCATTAAACGCATGTTCAGTTGCATTGTGCACAACTTGGTGACAGCCATATGGAGACGATACAGAGGAACCAAGAAATGAACAACTGATTCCACGCCTACTTTTAACATACCATATTTTTATGTTCTTACAATATGTTTCCAGAACACAGAGGAGTTACTTAAGAGGGAGGCAAACCTAACAGATGTCAGAAGCACTGAGGAGACTCCCCAAACTGACTCAGAAGTGAGTAGTGTGCTGTCTGCATATAAGAGCGAGGGAGACCCAGAAGTGTATGAGGGTGCTTATACTGAGCTTAAGAGATTTGTCGAGGGAGCACTGGATATATACAAGGTAATCTATTCTGAATAATACTCAGTAGCTACTGTTGTGAGGGAACAGTCAGATACAACATTGTACTTCACAAACTTTATTTCCCATTTTTATGTTACTACCTCCATGAATCCTAAGAGGTCCCTCAGTTTCCTGTGCAGTCTACTGTTTGCATTCTTGTGAAGTAGTATTCAGGGATGTCAACATTGATTTCATTTTGCAAGTTATGGTGACACTTTTAGATCACAACCACAGAACAGGATATGTTGACCCCAACATGTAATCCTGTACCAGTAATGAATGTTAGGTACATTCACTGTACTCTTCATGGCTCACTTTTATTTCTCTGTGTGCTTGCATGTGTACTGTTTCATCATTGTGAAGCTTGACTTTTGTGCTGTGCTTCACATGTGGCAGGGAGAATGTGGTAGGTTAGTGCTTCCTCTGTCTGGCTGTTTTATATTTGTACTCACAATTTTAGTGCAGAAGGTGAAGATAAAGTTGTTCCAGTGCACGCCATAAAGGCATGTGCAGGAGTGGAGGTATAGCTGTCGTGCTTATTCTGGGCTCCAGATGGAGGTAAGTGGTCATTGTCACACCCTGGGTGCTCCACTCCTGTGGAAAGAATCCATTGATTGGCAGGCTAGTTGCATGGTGGAGCTGGTGTAGATGTTTTTTTACTGCTTTGAATTGAACAATTTTCCATGTGTCTAGCCCGTATCGTAGTCACTATACCAAATGCAGTATTCCCTCTTCCATTTTATTGCAGAAGGGTCACAGTACATGTGTCATGAAAGTGTGAGTTTAAATAGCTCAGAATGACTTTGGGCTGAAGAACATGGGTTAAAATTCATGGCAGAAGCTGTAATGTTGTTGGTTTGTGTTTATATGAGTTCTGGGTTCCACCCTGCCATCTTCACAGATGGTATTAGATGCTTACCCAGGACATATAAACTGGAATGTGAAATTGACCACTCATCAACATGTGGTGCCAGAATCTAGTATACCTGCATGTTAATACATTGTAGTATGTTACAGCATGAACTGGGCATGATCCTGTACCCAGTGTTTGTGCACATGTATCTGGAACTGGTTTACAATGGCCATGAAGAACAAGCCATTCAGTTTATGGAACGGTTTGGCTGTGATCATGAAGAATACTACCAGGCTGACCTCAAGCGACTGTCGCATGTCACCAAAAAGGACCACATGAAGGGCAATGAGCTCACTGACACATTCAAGTAAGTAGTTTTATGTTGGATGTCATCACTGCTTTTAGACTGCATTGTTATCACTGCAATTCATTGTCTTCTGCAAGCCACCCAGCTTTTTAAAGTATTAATTGGGGTGTGTGAGCATTGTAATACTTACCTAAGCAGGAGCAGAAATTGAAAACTCGAGGATTAATTTAACATAAATGTGGGAGAGTTGTGAGACTTCCATATGACTGGCAGATGTTGGGCTGCAGCTACATGGTTTGTTCTTGCCAGATGACTGGGAGACCTGATATTCAGTCCAGCCTATGGAGTGACAGATGAAGAAACAGTCACCTGTCCTTGGATTCTTTAATGCTTTTGTATGGTGGGTGGAACTACACTGTGAAAAGCGTGATTAGTTGTCAAAACATAAGGTGACAGTAGAAAGGTAATTTTTTTGAAGTAACAGGAACAGTATAAGGCAAGATGAGATGGGGGGAGGTAAAGGGGGTATGATCTGAAGAGCTCTTGAGGATGAAACTTGTGAGGAATGATTTTAAGTATGCAGTGGAGAACTTGTACCTTGATTGTGATGTAAATTATACTTGTAAATAGGTAAAACTGAATTGAACTCATTTTTTGTCAAACTTTCCACTTTCCTTCTTTCCAATCCTGGGACTTTAATTTGGTGATTTATAGACTGATATATACCTTCCCTTATCCTGCTCCAGTGAAAGAGATTGGAGGACTCAAGCCAAGAGATTGGATGAATCAAGTCATTAGCAATATGTAATTCATACTTATTCCTTGTGGGAGTGAGAGGAAAGTAGGAAAGTATTCTTACAGCACATCAAAACCAGTAACCACCAACAATTGCCCTCGGTCAGGCACCAGTAGGTAACTCTTCTGCAAGATGATGCTAATACAAGTCTGGTAATGTTTTAGGTGGATAGTGAAACATTTGGCTAACAGTTAAGTGTACAGATGAGCTCCACCCAGGGAATTTTACATGCTTGATATAATCAAGGTGTGTAAACACTGGGATCCAACAATCACACACAAAGGAAACCTTGATATCCGGTTAATATATATACATTTCAGGATTGCAGGATACAGTTCAATCTCTGAACTCTCACAGTCACCGTCATAAAACTGTAGGTTGTATATTGATCCACCTACACACTTATGTTGCTAGTGCTGTAACATGCAGTATCAGCTACTATATGCCACATATCTGCAAAATAAATAATTGTGTAGTTAATTCATTTAGTTTATCATCACTCAGTTTGCTAAGACTATTGCTGCTCCAATTTACAAGTCCGAAAGTGTGTAATTTATCAAGTTCGTTTCCAAAACAGGATTGATGTCCTTTCTTTTTGAAAACTCAACACTGAGTGTTGGCGTCACCAACACAGCGAAAAGCTGAGTCACATTTTGGCGTGAGTATCAAACCTGGGTTTTTGACTGTCATCCCCGTCTTTTCATTTTTTTTTTTTTTTTTTTTGAAAAGCTGAAAACCCTCACACCAGATAGTTTATGGGTGCTAAGTACAAGTTCATGACTTTTGCTGGAATGGAGACTTAGTTCCGTATGACATATACGATACCAAATATGTATCCCAAGCTTTTGTTCAGTCACTCAGCATAAAATTAAAGAATACATCCCTCAGGAGCTGCCTATAACTGCTTTCTTCCTACAAAAATAGTTATTCCATTGAATGATATGAAATCACCCTACTTTTCATCTGGGGATGGTAGTCCTTGGATTCAAACTCAGACTGCCCTGCTACAGTATGGATAACCTGTTGCTACCATGTTTGGCATGGAGTTATTGCTGTATAAGAGGAAGTGAGGTGTAATTTTCTGCTTGTTTTCATGAACTTTCAGATGCACTGTAGCAAGCTGTTCATGCACACTTTTGAAGAAACAACATTTACCTTCAACATTTTAATCCGTCATTGACTTTGGATTATTTTTACTTCTCACTTCTACAAGGAAGAGTATGAATTACAGGTTTATAGTGGAATGGACTAATTGAAAGGTCACCTGGGAAATCATACAAGGAGGGGCTGATAAGTCCTTAGCCCAACCAGGAAGGAAACAAGCTACAGTAACCAAACTCGGGATTTATTCAACGTACTCTCCATGAAGCTCAGTACACTTCTTAGCCCGTGGCTCTAACTTTTGCAAGCCACTCAAAAAAAATTCAGAAGGTTGTCTGTCCAACCAGGTCTCTGCGGCAGCAATGACCTCCATGTTGGATGAAAAATGGCGACCTTTCAATTGTTTTTCCAGTCCAGGGAATAGATGGTAGTCTGATGGGGCAAGATCTGGAGAATAGGGTGGGTAATCGAGACACTGGAAACCCAAGTAGACCATTTTTTGAGGGGGTTGCAAGTGCCCAGTGAGCCAGGGCGTTGTCGTGCAAGAAGAAGACCCCCTTGGTGACCTTTCCACTGCGTTTTTCCTTCAAAATGTCCTTCAATTGCACCAGCAGAGATGAATAATACTCCGCATTGATAGTTTG
>Ga0123352_10000654_pt1 | contig 42590 bp, 28 predicted proteins | sample TergutLab28metaG_FD_89700 | JGI IMG/M metagenome (GOLD analysis project Ga0123352, IMG submission 89700) | Labiotermes labralis P1 segment gut microbial communities from Petit-Saut dam, French Guiana - Lab288 P1 | ecosystem: Host-associated > Arthropoda: Insects > Digestive system > Gut ... | reverse complement strand
TTGGGTGGGGTGGGGGGGGGGGGGGGGGCTGAGAGCTGTGTTGAAGAGAATGTTCGGAACAAAGAAGGAGAAAAAGAAATAGTGCGAGGGTAGGCGAAATTGCACAGTGATGAGCTTCGTAATTTGCATGTCTCAATATACACTGTTGGGATGTTGGAAGGAAGGGGGAAGTGAGAAGACCATGTGACCTGCATGAGAGAGAGAGAGAGAGAGATTAGATTATTGTCGTTGTAGAACCTTGAGGGAGGAGACAGCTTGGGAGACCTAGGAATAGATGATGTAATAGTATTGGTGTGCTGCTGTGGGCTGAATTCACCTTGCTTAGTGCAGGCAGCAGTGGCGAAATATTCTGGTCATATTAATAAATCGTGAGTCCATAATGGTAGTCTGCTGACCAGAATAGCAACTGTTAGCTTCTCATGTAGGGATTCACGTTATTGTTGAATTTCCTGCAGGTTTTACAGATTTGCATATTTTTTTGTATTGCCTTATATAATAAAGTGATAGTGCTGACGTACACTATATTATATTAGATTTGCTATGTTTTAGCAAGATCCTTCCTGTTCCAGTAAACATCTTTGTAACAGCGTTGCTTCATTCACGATCGGCCTGTAGACCAAGTCTGCGTCGACACGCAGTTCAGTATGACAGTACGTGTCCAGTGTGCGAGGGTTGCAGAATGACTTTGCGTTCTGGATGAAGTAGTTACATTCAAACAACATGTCAGCTGTACAAATAGCGTGCCACCTAAACTAAGTCTGTAAACATAAACAAGAAATCTTAGTAATTAACCAACTTAATGCAAAAAATCGTGTTTTATAATAGGTTTATTATATGCCTCTACATGTTTCGGGCACTGTGTGCTCATCATCAGGGGGCCATAATTGTATTATACAGCATCTGGTATCATCAAACTGTCTAAAAAAAAGTTGCGTTTATCCAGTTATGAAAATTTTACGGTGTCTGTTTACTTTACATTAATTGTCGAATGTACAGAAAATGCAACTTGACCGTTGTCAAAACGTGCTTACCCTGTAGGTGGCCGTCCCGTGCACAGGTTGTACACCTATGCACTGTCTGTTGTCCTGGTTGGAATCCAATCCAACCAGGACAACAGACAGTCATCTAAAAAGAATAATAAGTGCCCATTGTTGTATACATACGGTTGTACCGCCTGATGATGAGCCTAGATAGCCCGAAACACGTAAAGGTTGACGAAATATAGTAAGAATAAGTTGTGCATCAAGTTGGTTTTTCTTCGCAACATTATATCGAGATGCGCGGTCAACATAACATAAAATTGCAACAGTGTTTTAATACGCAAATTCCTACATGTTTCGGGCCTTTCTGGCCCATCAGCAAGGAGAGCACAGTTGTTGCCAGTATGTAAAATTTTCGCCAGTTCGTCAGTGTAAGAGCTCAGAGACGGATGTATGCACAGTAGTTTGAGCATCCTGTAGTTTTGAATTTGAGGAGTTTGCGTATTAAAACATTATTGCTATTCTAACGAAGTGTGTGCATTTATTATTATTTTTTTACATTGTAACAATTGAATCCTAATGTACGGAATGGAGAATGTGAAGTTTATTACCTAGTTCACAATCGCCTGCGTTTAGCCCTATCCTGAGTGAGATGAATACAGGCTACACCGCCCCAACCTTCCATGAAAATCAGGTTTTATACTACCCTCCCATCTACGACCATGTGTCGTTCCAAAGAATCTATCAAACTCCGAAGCCCAGGGGAATATTTCCTAATACCTCTCTACAGTGAGAAGTTGTTGCGAAGCAGGAGGACGGCTCCCTGTCGGTTCTTCGCGATTTCTTATTCACACTGTTCCTGAAAGCACGCTCCATGTACGGAGGCCGTCCCCCGCATCGGCGACCCGAGGACGCGCCATGTTGTGGTGACAGGGAACTTACGTGTGCTCTGTCAAAATGTGCACTGTTGAAAGAGTGGTGGATGAACTTGTTAAATTACCGAACGTATGACAACTTATTGTTTATTTACGTATTTGAGATAATTGACCCCATTTTCTTGCCATATTTACGTAACTGAGTCATCACTCGAACCTTCTGTACGAATTTTACCCAGATCAGTTGGAAGAGTTTAGAAAATAGGACGAAATTAAGTAAAGTATATTTTAATTACGATTTTTACCATATTCACAGTTTCTAATGGACATTACGTGGAGATCTCCTGAGCCGAGTTAAACTGACATCGGTCAAGAAGCATGGAAGGAAGGGTAGAAACTTTTTTACACCCTTTAATAAGGCGTTACTGTCGCAGGGCCGATTTTCACGAGACGCGCGCTTTGTCAACACCCCTTTTTTGTAAAGAATTGATGCGAAATTTCGTGAAAATCCGAAAATGGTTTGGCCGCTGATACTAATTACAGATGGACGGTAGGAGGTCGCCTGCATATAAGGCGTTCTGTTTTTACTTTGTAAAGAACTCCTAGAAACTAATTTATTGGGGTTGTAAAGTGAAATGGCCGTTTTGCAACAAAAAAAAAAAAGATATAAGTAGAGAAACTAAAAATTCACCATTGTAACGAGACGCGGTTTGGTGTCGGTAAGTTAGTGACCGAGGATATCAACCCCAGGATACCCGAAGTACATGAATAATAATAATAATAATGTATAATTATTACTAATCCCAGTAAAATTCGTTTAGAATTAACTGTTCCCATGGAGCAGCGGCCTTCGTGTGAAGCCACCATTCGCTCATCTCGTTATGAAATGTGCTTGTATGGACCCCGACGATCCATTACGTTGATTGCCCAATTTATGCCTGGGTCTTCAATGTGACCTCTTCCCTTCAGGACTTGCGATCAACATTTTGCATGTATTTCTCGAACCCCCTCTCCCACGTGCTACATGCACCGCTTCATCTTTTATTTATTTCTGTATTTATGTGTGTATTTATTTATTTGCTTATGATACATTTAGGGTAGGCGTCGGTATGTTGCATTGTGGAGTGATGATATGGCTGGTGCTTAATCAGTTGCAAGAGATGCGGAAGGAAACGACCGTGGTCTGCTTTTACGTAGTTGCCCTAAATTTGCGCGGAAGAACTGAGGAAATCCACGAAACATTAGGGTTGGCCTGTGTATCGGCTGAGAAACAAACCGGGCACCTCCAGAACAGAAGTCGACATCGTACCGTATTGAGCAACTAGCTGTGCTCTAATAGTGTTGAGTGAAGAGTGCTAACTGTGAAGCTCCTTAGCGTTCTTATTTTCACAGGTCCTGCGCCGGTTCCGCCCTCGTGGTTCCAAGTGTTTCTGTTGTGCACATTTAACAATATTAATATGCTATAATTCGTGTGAAATTAGAAAACCCAGAATTTCTTATGCCGTTCCGTCTAATGGTAATAAGCGCCATGGCTTGAATTTGCTCTATTAATGTAGTTAAGCCACGGATAGCAGTTGTATTGCTATCCGTGTTTCACAAAGTTGGTAGCATTAGTCAGTGACCTGTTGAGTTGCAGTACCCGTGGCCTCGTGACCTTAGCTTGCCTACTTCCAAAACTTGCTGCGGCATGGGATGTTGTACCGTGCAGTGCACATGTCACACTTTTGCTTCCCTATTTCATTCAGATTTCTGTGAATTTGGGGAGGGGGGCGCGCCTTGTCTTGTAAGACCCGTATTACTCAGTAGACCTTACTGCGGAATGATACGACTGCCACGTAAAGTAGGGATTTTCAAACAGATGTACATGATGTTATCCTGTGAGATTTTCCGAGCGGCTTTATACAAGGCATTACGTAACATTTTAAAGTAGGCATGTCTGTTACACGACGTTAGAACAGTGTGCAACAAATGTGGCGTTACGAGACACATTCGTCTGTGTGCGGCTTGATAATTCTGAGTTGTGCAGCGAGGGTATGTTCCGTCGTTTCGATTGTACTCGTACTGTACACCAAATGTACTTACTGACATCTCTACAGAAACGACATGTGGATCCATCAGTTAAATCATTTGATTCACAGCAATTCAGCCCCGTGTTACTGAGTGCTTATTACCATGTTTCTAGGGTATATAGTTTTGCTGCTGTTCTTATTTACAGTTTGTGCTGCAGGTAATGTTATGTCGCCCGTGCTGATACATGCGGACAGGCGGACATGACGAAGCTAATAGGAGTTTTTCGCGACTTAGACGAGCGCCCCTGAAAATTCCGAGCGGATTGACCGATGCACCGCTCAGTGTCAAGTAAAACTGGCACAGTTCTGCTGCACGTCGTATTTGGGTTCTTGTGAGACCTCGCGATGTAGAAAATCGCGTAATAACAGTACGGCTAGAAAGGACAAAAATTGGCCCATCCTCCATCCTGCTACCGTAAGCACCGGTCTCTGAAATCGCGTAAGAGCCAACACGCATATGCGAAAATGCGTTATGCAACCATCATGCTCCCATCCATCAACCATATTATATAGCCAATTCGCGTTAACGGAACGCGCGTACTGTATGAGTTTTTGGAAGATGAACTTCTGTTGCGTATTGTGTCAGACACACTTATCAACATGCGGGCGTTTGTTCGTGCTGTAGGCCTATATATGTCATTTGGGACTTCGTGAAAGTAAGAGTGGTGTGAAATATTATTTCGAAATGCAGCCTTTGTTTTCAGACTTTCTAATATATCCGTCTGTAGTTACGTGTTGTTATGACGGGCGCTGTAGGAATATCTTTTCATTTGTTTTCATGCATTATCGTATGGAATGAAAATACGATGCACGTATCGTTATTAACTTACTTGCGAGACTTGCGGTACTCTTGGTTGTAACTGTGAACAATGTGACGACAGTCAGAAATTACCGACGTTTTAGATGAATCAGCTGCTTCCATCTTTTGTCTGAAGATGGAGGCAGTAGGTGCTTCCTAGAAGTCGGTAAAATTCTGCGTCATATCCCACAATGTAATATTATTATCATCTTTGATTGTTGCCAACTAGTTCCATTTATTTCGTGTCCTCACAGTTATATCTCCATTGTTTGCTAAATTACCACACTGTAAGAGATATCCCTACCAAAATTCTATACTTACTTACTGAATGCCTTACCCAGTTTACATTCCCAGCATATCACAACTCTCCATATTTACTTGCACAGTAACCCCCACCACTTTAACACCGAAAGTGGACGGAGTGGTCGTGGTGATCGGTGGACCTACCGAAACCATCGTGCTTTGATAAGACGTGTATTTCTTAACTATATAGAAGTCTTTTATTCCACCTGTAGGCGTGTGGACTTTGTACGGCTCGTATGCCAATTACGTGGTTACCTTGGCATCTTGTCTAGTGCCCCGTAGTTAGAGATAAGTTACAATCGCACGGCTAAGCTGAAAGTTCCCCCCCCACCCACTTTCTTAAGGCCGATCCCGGTGGCCGCGTGTTCTAAGGCGTGGACCTACGACCGGTGGCTTGCTGGGAATGCGGGTTCGAATCCAGCTGGTGGCATGAAGCCTGTTGTGCGTTGTCATGTAGAGATCTCTGCTAGGGGCTGGTCACTTGTCAAAAAGGGTCTTACCGGGTGTGGTATTTCCGAATGTAGTGTTGAAGCGTCGATAATGAGGAGACTCTGGTCCACGAGGGGATGTTGCGCTATGAAGAAAAAAAAATACTGCTTAAAGAATTGCGCCTAGCCAATCCATTCTATAAATAGCTGTTAGTAGGTTGCAGAATGTAGTGTATTGTATTTGTTGCTCTTCCTACAGACATTTGGCCCTGTTACGCATTACGGAGGGACTGAAAGATTACCGCAGTGCTTTTCTTAAAAATAGTTTTCTTTGGGCTGGAAGGATGGTTGTTCGCGGTTGTGACACGCTTATTGTGCAAAACGTTATATGGTCATTGTAGCAGGAAAAGGTGCACGCTTGAAGTGAGGTCTTTGGCGAAGTTATATCGCCCATATCCTCTATTAAGTATTACAGACGGTGAAAAATATCCCACATACCCGTGCCTATGTACAGCTTCTTCTGGGCACATTTTGAAGCACGACCCCAACTGCTGCTGCTGCTGATAGTACCACTACACATTTAATTTACCACAAACTTTATTTTGGTTGTTCAGTTGCCAACAGTTTCGAGTTACCATATTCGAATTTAAGGCGCGTCTTAAAGTCGACGTGTTATTTTTCACTGTGCGAAAGTCTCGAAACGTTTTGCTCTTGAAGAACCAGTGGCCTCGCTAAAAGAACACTGAATTTTACGGACAGTGAAATGTATTTCTTGTAATTTTTCCCCCCTGAAAATACCTTTTTTACAAGTGGGGTGCGTCTTAAGTTAGAGAGCGTCTTAAATTTGAAGTAATACAGTATACTGCAAGAGCTTTCCTGTAATTGGCCCTGACGCAGAACAGCGTTGCTCTACATGTGTGAGTTTTTGCAATAACGAGAATATTTACGTTGTTCGAAGAAGATTAAAGGGAGAGTAATTACTCCTAATTATCGAAATTGTGAGGCAGTAATTCTGTTACCAATAAATTGCTCTTCAGATTCAAAACACAGTGCTTATTTTGATGCTAAGGTGGATGGAATTTTGGGCTTGACGGGATGTTGGCCTTGAAATTACTCAGAACCTTCTTTTGTCGCGGGCCTATAACACCATGCAGTGTGGTCACTGCGCCGACCCCAAGTACATTGCCCGGCGACAGTGTTGCCGAACCATTTGTGTAACAAAATTACCATGTCAGAACCTGGCCAGAGTAATAGTTACTGCCAAGTGCGAGATTTTTCTGTATCGTCTTTCACGATCGTGAATTAAAGTGCAGGTAAAAAAATGTTCGTCGTCGTCTCTTTTTTTTTCCGTAAGGGAAATAGACTGTGGTTATTACCTTGCTCCATACACGTAGTGTACCACTGATAGCGTCCGGTTACAAATGTGAGTTGACCTTACTATGTAATGATGCGTAAACCAGTATTATTGGCACCATGACACGGCACTTGCAATTAGAAGTGCTGGATAGTGTGAATAAAACTAATCAGTTTCAGTGACTTTAATTAAAAATGAATTACCGGATTGAGGTTCGAGCCGGACCTGGTCGCTATTTTAGCCCGACCATTCATTAGAAACGATGACATGCATGCTACAGCCACCCCCACACATCGTATTGATCAGTTTGTTTCTTGGGAACACGGCGTACTTTCGAGTTAGAAAATGACTCATTTGCCATGGAATGTTGAACTGTGGTAGCGGTTCGTTATATGTTTGTTGTGTATGGTGACATAAATAAAGCGAAATAACGTTTTACTGAAAATCTCATGAACCCAACACGCATTTCCATAGTACTACAGAGAGAGCCAAGAAAATGGCGATGGGTCAGCCACAGACACTGAAGACAGGGGAGCAGTTGAAAAGGACGATGTGGTCAGAACTCGCAAGCCTGTAGAAGGAGTATACCAAGCCAGACATGAAAGAAGTGACCGAAGAGGCGGTGGAATGTGGAAACACGCTGAAGTTAAAAAGAGTAACCATTAAAGCCAGACGGAAATGTTTCACAGATATCCCGTGCTGATCAAACATGCTTTTGATTGTCGCTTTGTAACTTAAACACGGTATAATGTATACACAGAATGCCACGGGGTTTCCTGTTATGTGCCCAGAAGTGTAATTATGTATTAAATGCTGAACAAATTCGTGGAGAAGCAAAAAAAAAAAAGTAAAATCCCATGTTCATCATAGATCATATACCAAAACCGAGAAAATGTAAAATACGAGCGTGCAGCATATAGAAATGGATTGAAGTAATTTTTTAGTGGTTTATAACTAGTGTAAAATGGAAGGATCCTTGGTGAAATAATGAATGGAAATTATTATAAAGAAGGCGCCTATAACTTAATCGACGCCGCCGAAGTTGTTTTGGAAGGACTTGAGGAAAACCACAAACAACCGAGTCAAGATAGTGGTGCCGGTCGAGATGGGGTACCTCCCGACTACAGGAATAGAGGTGGTTACCGCTATACCGGTCTGCTCGGTGAGTAGTGTTGTGGCCGACCACACACGCATTCAGGTAATGTCACAGCTGTGCAGCTGTAGCAACATGACGTTCACTATAACGCAAGAGCTATAACTTGGGAGTTGTGGTTCGTTCGTCACAGTGTCGGTAACTTTGCCGACGTTTTTCGTTAGCTTGCGGCTGTAGCTACGGGCTGGACGATACAGGGTTCGTTTCCAGGCAGAGGCAGGAGAATTTTCTGTTCTTCAAACCTCCAAACCAGCTCGGGGGCCTACCCAGCCTCCTGTTTAAGGGATACCAGGGTCACTTTCCCAGGCGGTAAAGGAACCGGCGCGTGAGGCTGATCACAGACCTCTATCAGTTGCCATGGTTAATAAACGGGAGGAGCTATACCTGTGTACTCTTGTGTGCTTTCATGTCGTGCACTGCAGAAGCTGACACAAGTACTTTTGCACTCGAACATACGAGTACTTTAGGCCACAGGTCAATTTTATCCTTCACTGAACATGTGTTTAACTGCGCTTTTCACAGTGTGTGGATTGTGGAATGCAACTGAGATAGACCCATTATCAGGAACGGTTGGTAGGTAAGGATTGCTGAGGATAACCACAATACGATTTGTGACGCCACCTCGTAACGTGACAGAAATTCAGTCCTTTAACGATATATTTCGAGCTACATAGGTTATAAATGGACATGATGTGGCCAGATACACATATGTTGACATGGGCCTTACCTGCTTTGGGAGACCATCTCATTATTTTCCACAATCTGAATATTTCTCCGGGCCGGGATTCAGACCCCGAACCTTACAAATATGGCGCACGACTGCAAAGAACAGTCGCAGATCCGGAAGTCACATAATCATGTGTGCTTGTCTGAAGACTGCTGTATGTCCTTTCAATTTATATGGTTTCAATTGCTTCATGGTTTTGTTGTAGTAATTAGCATATGCCCAAAGAAAGACAGCTCATTACAGTCATTGTGTTTTTATTTGCAGGATAGTGCAAGAACCCGCCGCCAGGGTGCCATAATTGAGTCAATGCACCACCATGGAAAAGGGGTCTACTCCGGCACTTTTTCAGGTATGGTTGTGAGTTGTGTGGCTGCATTGGAATAATATTACACCAAACTGAGATGGACATGTTTTCTCAGGTGGTTTAATCAAGATATGATCAGGTAAGTGGGATGTGTAGCATGACTGGGGCACACTTGAAATAAGTATGTAGGTTTGGTTGGAAGTCTTCAAAACCCACTTGGAAGTTGTAGGCTGAAATGGAAGAATAATGTTAAATTGGAGTTTAAGAGCAGTATTTGTGAATATGTGAAGTGGATTATGTTTTTGTGGCCATGGTAATAAACCTTAAGGTTGTGAGTTTTTGAGTGATTAAATTGTGTACTGCAAATGTAGTGCATGTATATAGGTGACAGACATGGTGGTAGTTGGTGAAATTTCCTGCTAATTTGACTTGCATTTTATAGTTCTTATTTTATTTCTTTAGTTTCACGCAAATGCCACTTTTCATATTTCAGGAACCTTGAATCCTGCTCTGCAAGACAGATTTGGGCGCCCCAAGCGTGATATCAGCACTATAATCCATATTCTGAATGATCTCCTGTGTGCCACTCCTCAGTACCGTAGGCATGCCCGTCAGGGTCATACCATCACCTTGGAAGCCTCAAGTGGTAGTCCAGCAAAGTCGGGTACTTCTGGTGGAAGTAACTTAGTGTCTGTTGACAACAGAACTGGACACACTGTTGATTTTATGGGTGAGTGTCTGTCTGTTTTCTTCTTTTCCAAGCTCTGGGTACATGCTGCACTGTTGCTGTAAAGTGCTGGGGCCATAGGATTTAATGAAATAATGAAGTGTTCTGCTCTACTGCATGGGAGAAAATAATTTCCAGTGATCATAAAAAAAATAGAGGCCTTCATACTATGCATTCTACATTTCTGCTTGGCTGCTTGGATAGAATTGTAGGAGCACATTAAATAAGTTACAAGTGTTTGAAAATAAAGGGGCAAGCAAATTATGTGTCTGTACCAATGAATGACGAAGACTACCTTTGCATTATTTGATGTGGTTTATATGTTTTGACTTGCTGAGCGAATCTGTCTCCACAAACCTGTTGCTGTCACTGTCTGCGGGGTGACACTGTGCTGCTGTTACAGAAGGTGCAGGGTGCCAAAAGAGTGAGGAGGTATCACTGATCACATCTACAAAATCATGTGTTGCAAAAACATGTTTTACAACCTACACTGCCAGTAGGTAGTAGACAAAGCCAGAAATTACATACCAAATAACAGCTGGTGTAATCTGCTGTTTGCCTGAGGCTTGTTCAAGGAATTAAGTTTCTTCTTCTTCTTTAATTTTTATTTTTCTGTTAAAATTTATAAATTTATAACAGTCTGCAGTGTGAACTGAAAGTCTGTCCTTTTGGCCTGCCAGTTGCAAGCTGTGCGCCCCCAGGCTGGAGTGTGAAGCTTTTTCATCGCCTAGAACTCCTTCATGTTTTAGTGCTTAGGCGAAAAAGCAGTCACTTTTGAGTTTTTAGGTTTTCAAAGCCGAGGCTTCATTTCTTCTGGGACATGATGCCACATCACTGCTCCTGATGTTCTGAGAAACAGTGAGATCCAATTACCAAGTGATGTGATGTCATATCCCAGAAGAGCAGAAACTTCAAGCAGACTTTTGCCATAAACTAACATTTCTGTTCTTGATTGTATATTTGACAGAGGAGTCATTGACACTGTCTCGGGAGAATCAAGCCACTCGTGGGAAGATGGAACAGCTCCGTCTTATCATGCAGGAGAGAAGAGCTCGTCGTCGGGCTCGCCGTGAAGCTCGCTCAGCCCCGTACACTTTGACTCAGTGGTCAGCAAAGTCCGAGTCCCTCTCCACCCAACAGAACCCTGCAGGGGGCCCAGGTTCTGGTGCAGGATCTCTTGGTACCCATGGAGATGAGCCAATGGACACTGCTGGATCAGCAACAGGTGAACAGCATGTCTGCGAGTTAAATCCACCTGAACCAGTTGTGGCTTGACCAAACCCAACAAAGATAGCCAATATGATGAAAGTTTAAGAGCTGATGATCCATCATAGATAAATTATGGAGGATTGAGGACATTTGAAAATAAAATTGGAGATTGACTGAATGGTTTGGTTGTGAAAGATTTCAGACCTTAGACATTTAAATTCAATGAGTTGTGTATTATATATATATATATATGTGTATATATATATATATATATGAAGTGATATTTACAGTGAAGAAGACAGGTGTCTGTTGAAGAAGTCTATGGGCTTCTGTGTTGTCTGTTATGAAAATGAATGCATTTGGCTACTGAATCCAGATCATCATAAACCACGCAAATGATAAATACTGCATCAGCTTCCTATTGGAAAGTCTTATGAAGCCTAAATTGTACCACCTTGCTGGACCGACAAGTTTCATTCAGAAGTCTTCATGAAAGAAACATGTAAAATTACCTGTATTTATGAACCCTCTTGTACTCATTCCACCTGCTGTGCCATTATCAAGATTGGCTTGCAATAATTGCAAGGAAATACCACATAAGCATATAGAAACAAGTGCATAAACAAAGCTATCTTAAGATATTTGTTTTATTCTAAATCTCATAGCTTATGCTGTGCTTCTAGTGGTTACACTTCATGAATATACAGTCAGTACTTTGTTCATGTAGTTCTTAATTTTGATGACAAAGCCATGTTGTGGAATTATTTGCGAGTGCTACATCATAATTTTGAACAATGATTCTGTAGGTTCTGGCAAGATTAATTAAAATGTATGTATAAGAATTGTGAGTTATACAACATTTTACATGCTGTTTGGTCTGTCCTTATGTAAAAGCAGAAGATTCCTGCTCTGTGATTGCAAGAACTGTCTTTATTGTACTCTACAATGGCTTCATTCTTACCTTTTACATGATGACAGGGTCAAGACTAGCCTGCAAAACCTCATCTTTCTTAATCAGACAACGGAAAATGTCTGAAGGAAATTATATGAACCATTGTTATAAACTTTTATAACCACAACACATTCAGATAACCTTAAAACATTCATACCACTCTTATTAGTACCTACTGAACACTTAGTACAACCACATGTAAATGAGATAGCAGGCTCCAACTAGTGTCCCCAAAAAATTTACTAGTTCCAGTTGACCGATTGACCAATCATAATTAAGTATAAATTTGATTTTAATGTTATAGTAATTCCTAACTGCATTATGGAAGTAATGTTAACTAACAATTGCCAGTGTGTAGACATTAGAACAAAGACTGCTGTTTGTACTGTATGCAGTGCACTATGAGCTGTTGGCATGATGATAATGGGAATAAATGGTCTAGCACCAGCATACCAAAGGTGTGTAACATTTATTTTCGTGTCCTGTCCTGGTATATTTATTAATGTTTCCTACATTTGCTTTCATCCAGTCAGGAAATCACAGTCTTGTTTTTGAGGCAGCATGTCTTTTTGTAAAAAGAAATTCATGACAAAATGTGCCCTAAAATTTGTGATTAAAACATTGTGCCCTCTAAATTGTGAAGTCTGTATAACCACTGTTTCAAAGTCATGTTTTTTGCCATCTGCCAAACCATCATAATACAAGAAAAATGTTAGGTGTGTAATAAAACCTGTGATTCAACAACATATTTAAAATAATTTAGTATGATTCTGGTGTACTGGGAATAACATTATGTGAACCTAAAATGCATATTTCAGGGGTTCAGTTATTTAATATCCTATACACTACAGGAAATACCTCAAAGCATATTGTAGAAAATGGATACATTCAACGTGCATCAACAGACGTGCTTCAGTTGTTCATTTGCACAAACATATATGAAGCAGTTTTAATAGTATATTTAATACATATTATAATTGTAAGACAATAGTATATGCGTGCAGGAAGTCCTGCCTCCCTTTTTTTTTTGTAAATAGAAATTCATTTTGGCACATAAATAAATTTTCATCATGAGGAAATTTTATTGTATCTTGTGTTATTATTTATGTGACAACTTTACTGGATACATTAATGCTGATATATTCTATAAGTAACTGCATGTTATAACAAAATTTCATTAAGAGTCTAACTCTTACCTAGAGACTGCTATACTGCTATTATTGTTTGACATTTATAGCTATGTAAAAATGAAAACACAAATTTTAACATATTTTGTGACTTGGCCTGTAAAATGATAAGGCAGGTTCACACAGAATAGCATTGTATATTGACTGCCGTTTTAAATAGCAGGAACTTTGTATGCTTCAGTACCCAGTTGCATCCTAGAATGTTGTGGAACTCATTTGTAGGTTTCCAGTAATCAAAGATGGACTGTATAGTGGCTTTGCTGTAAATTTAATGGTGTGTTATTTTCAGAACACTATAGCGGGACTATAATGCTGGAGTGTTCTGTTAAGAGAATTTAGTACTGCTTTAAATGAAATACATACAGTTATTGGAAGAGTGACAATGGGAAAAATCAGTGACTTTCTGAATGTTGAGAACTAGTTCATCAGTTCCGGTCAGTATTGCAAACTAATTTCTTCTTTCAGTTCCAGTTATGTATTTGTCGTTATTTGAAAAATAATTCAGAATGGGCGTTATCACTATTATTTTTACTACAGAATTATTAATCATGTAATGAAATATGATGTGTCTAGTGAATGATATGTTCTGAAAGAAAAGTAGGCTTGGTTTGACACTTAGTCTGAAATACCACCAAATGCAATTTGAGACACGTGTTGACAGTAGCTTAGAATGTTTGTATTACAAGACTCCCGTCCTCCAAATAACTGATCATACTGTCTTCACAAGAACTTACTTAAGCACTTCCTTTTTTGCTAAGATGAAATCTACTTCCTGTCAGGGAATACATGCATCTCTTTAGAGTAAAATGTAGCTGGTGAAAAGTGAACAGGAGTTCATAAAAAAAAACTATGTATTATAATGTATAGTATGGCATGTATTATATTAATATATGATAGCTGTGCATTTCCCATACATGATGTATAGAAAAACGATCAAAGACAGTATGTCTTTGTGTGTATGTATTTTTTGTCAGTAGTTCAAATATGTAAGTATATACAATATATTCAGAAAATTGTGCACAAGTATACCAACTGAAGCATGTATTGCTGTGAGATTGGGGTGAATTTTGTTAGTCTTATTTGATTTCTTCAATCATATTTCAGGTATTTGGTGTTTGTATGAGTATACACAAGGCAATATTGTATTTTGTATTGAATTATGAGAGAGATTAAGTTGCTGTTCATTGCACTGTTTTAGTCAGAGAACACGAAACAAACTTTGGATCTGAAGGGCTCTTTTTTTTTTCTTCCCCCCACACACATTAAGTAAATCATTGAGCAGTTTGGTTAAAGAAAAGGCACACATGGTGTATAAATAGACATTTTGGCTGTACTGAAAAATATTGAGAAAATGACTGATATGGAGTTAAAATAATTTGACATAAATAGCCATTAACAGCATAGTATTTTTCTGAATACTTGTGTAATTTTACTGTAGTGAGTCATCAGTAATCAGTTCCTGTGCCCCACCCTCTCACAAGTACTCTTTTGTATATAAAAAAATTTCCCTTATTTAGTCCACATGTTAGAGACAACATTTTGCTACTTCAGGACAGCGAACTATGTAGACACAATAAATTGAAGTGTTTTGTGATTAGTAATGTAGGATCTTTGTGGTAAACACTTAAACACATGAAACTGCAGAAGAAAAAGTATGGAATTGTTTATTGTGCTGTGAACTTTTTTTTGTATTGATATGACTTATAAGGGGTTTCTGTAGAAAGCAGGCATGATTGCAGACTAGAATGTAGTTTGAATGCTTTTTGGGATTATATATGTAATGTGAAGTTTTGTCATTAATTTTCTTTTGCCTTCGTGTTTAATGTTCATTTTGACTATTTTCTAGTAACAAAAGGAACAAACAGTGATAGAACAAATAAGTAAATGAATGGATTGAACTGCAACATTTCACCATCTCAGGAGAGATTTACACTGGCAAAATTGTAATTCACAAGTATAAATTACCTCCATTACATGTTTATCTGTTGATTGAGATGTCTTTCATATGTTTTCAGTCTTAATTAGATATTGTGTTTAAAATATTTTAAGAAATTGTTGTAATACTTATTGATGTTTACCGATTTCAGTTGGACTTCCAAACAATACAAAGCGTTATAAAACCTTTAGTTAATGCAGTTGATAGTTTATTAGGTTTAATGAAGGTTCAGTGCATGAATGGCGATTCTATGTGTACTTGACTACGAATGGCTGAAAATGTTTTCATGAAATAAAGATAGTCATATCAACACTTATTTTATGTGATTGTTATGTGTATGTTTATGTTATAGGGGTACATCATTACCTTCAATTTGTATGCATTATTATAATTGATTGTGATTTTGAAATATGTTAACAGTATTTCCCATACACAATTCAGAATATTGTACAAAATAGCCATACATTTGCCCATGAAATGCTAATTATGTCATAGCCAGAGTGTGATGAACAGAATGTACATATATATGCACACAAAAATATGGACACCCCCTTTTAGGTGTGTCTGCACTCCTGCAGAGCATCTATTAACCCTTCAGTGTTGCCCTCATTGCACCATACAGACCTTCAATTCCTCACATTCCATCATCCTTGGTGCACCATATGATTGTGAGTGCATTTAGGGGTACATTAGATTTAAACCCCATCTATCCTGGGTGATAGCTGGAATGTAAAACTCTGGTGTAATTGAAGGATTAAAGTCATTTTGTCTGTGTGCCCACATATAACTTGATTTTTGAGTGGATCTTCATGAAATTTGATATTGAGGAATTTTATGGAACATTGTCAGGTCGTGCAAGTTGTGATGGATTGCCATAATATTCAGGCCATCATCTGGGAGTGCTGTGTTACACTGCAGGCTTAACTGTTTCCTTGGCCTTACCATGTACCTCTCACGGAATTAAGGTGTGACACTAAGAGTATTGTGTTTAGCTTTATATGGATCGTGACTTGCTGTCATATTACTCACACGCTTCTATACACTCTGTCTCAAGCATTAAAACTCTTCTTGTCAGGTGCACATACCTCGCAGGAGACAACCCAGTAACAGTGGCCACCACTGGCAACCAGGATGTGATACACACCAGAAGTGTTACACAGGGTTACTATTTTATTTGGAAGCTAATGTGATTACCTACCATTACTGTGCTATGGTGTATGAGAGGTTGGCTGAATTGGCTACATTAATACAGTACATGAGGTAGTGGGAAGTGCTGACCTATAGCTGTGACATAAAATAACCGTGTTTAAGGCAGATGTTAACCTAGTGATGATTGGATTTGTGGAACTGATATTTAACATGGTATAATCCCTGACAGATATAATTAAATTGTGTGAAAAATGACCATAATCCGCTACTGTGGAAGCTGTACCACTGCATATACAAGGTGAGAAAGAGGAAGGGCACAAATTAGATGAAATATTGGTTACAAAGTAACCAGAAATATACAGTGTCCTTGCTGTATTCACACCTGGTGGAAGTTTGTCACCTTGCCTCTGTTGCCTGGCCAGTTGTCTATTTCTTGCAATCATATTCCTCAACACACTGCAACACACACATGTATACATATAAAATCTTTCTTCCTTCCACCAAACCAGCATTTTATTACCATTTTATGATGCTGGTTTACTGATTTTGGTTGATAATCATGCATCATTTCAGAAACTTCTGATCTGTTATAGGTTTCTTAAATGTTAAATTTGAAGTTGTCCCTATCTGCACCATGAAGGCATGTAGGGTGAAAAGAGGTATAAGCTCGACCTTTTCGTAAACTTGGTGCTTGATGTACAGAAGAAAAGTTATGTCATTTACTTCTCTGTAGCAAGTTCTGCTTTCTTATATATATTTTTTTGTTTGTTTATTGATAGTTTGATAACAAAAATTCATGTTTTTAAATTTCCAGACAGCTGCTCCAATGCACAGTACTCAAATGTTTCTGCATTATAAAATCTGTTTTTTAACTGTAGGAATAGTTGCAGGTAAGGAACTTGATCACACTTGTGGAATGGTATAAACTGCCACACTGACTGGGCTGAATGGGTAGTTGCAATGTCATGGAAAATCTGGCACTTGCTGCACTTCTGCTTTTCTTAAATTTTTCTGTTGCAACACAACATGAAGTTGTCCCAGCTGTTGCAAATAAAAATTCTGAGTCAGAGACTGACCTTATGCAAGGTGCCGATCACACATACTTGGCATGCTTGTATTTAGGAATGGCATTGAGGCTGATTTGCATTTTGAGTACCAACTAGTTGCATACATAATTCATGAAGTTAGATTTGTAAGATCCAAGTTTTGAGGTTTTTGCAGTGGTGATGTTGATTCTGTTCTGGGATATGACATGTCACTAAGTGATTGAACCCCAGCATTTTTCATGCAATATCAGGGATCCAGGTACTCAGTGATATAGCATCATACTCAGGAAAACATATTTCCTCATTGGACTCTGCACACACAATTCAGAAACTACGAACAAGTGACGTTTCCGCACTTGCATCAGTATTTGAAGAATATTCATTTAAAGTTGTCATGTCATTTCACACTAAATCATGCATTTCAGCTGCTGGTATTAAGTCCTTGTTTTGGCTGGTTAAAGGGACCCAAAATGCTTATCACGTGAACTCTTTTTTAAAGCTGTGGAACCATAAAAAATTTGTTGCATTTCCAAATGCTTTTTTGTAACCTGCCAAATTTTGGTTGCCTCCTTTCTGAACTTGCAAAATGCATTGCAGCCACATTATTTGACATGTAATAGAAATACTCTTTTTGACTAAATGATACAGGTCATTAAATAAATGGAGTTCCTTGTGAATCTGCTTGGATAATGTAACGTTTCTTCTGGAGTGTCTTAAACATGGGGAACCAAATGCCCAGCGCTGCATTATCACATCCCAAACATCTACACCACTGTGAATACATTAAAACTTGCTTGGACATCATTACAAACACTTTCCTCTTCAGTGCATTTTATCTGAGCTAGGATGTCAGTAAGATGCTTCTTAATCTTACAGTGGACATGCTTGGTCTTGGAAAACAAAAATTTGTACTCTCCAAGGTTGTAGAGGTTTTTATCCCTTCTTTCCTTTTGCCTTCACATTACTGTCAATAGATTCAGCTAATGGTCAGTATTACTCCAAGTTTGCTGCACTAACTGGCATGTTTTTTATTAAGGTTAATTATAAATTTCTTTTCGCGCACATAAATATTTGTTGCAATATTATTTCCTTTTGTGATATTTTTCTATTGCAGTTATGGTCAGAATTCTCACAGTCTACTCATTACCTTTTCTAGGCATTTGTAAATGAAATTGACACAGAAATAATATATTTTTCAAGGAGGAACCTTTTTTTCTGTTCAAGATGTGTTCTGTTAGGTTGTACTGTCCAAGTAAGAATATTGCATCTCTCTCTTTCTACAGGACCGGCTTTTGCAGGGCAGCTGACGCTCGTTGCTACTCCTACCTATCTGCTACACTTTTCTATTTTGATTCCACCTGTAAATGTAATAGATTACAGGTACATTTGTTTAAGCTTGCATTAATGCACAAGAGAAATTATAAAATGAAACAGGTCATTCTTATGGAAACTTACGAATATGAAAGTAATTTTTTTGAAGTGTTGTAATGTGTTATTTCTTTTCACGACCTAGACTGGACACAAATATGAAATTTAGAATAAATTTCTTGCACATTGCCCATCACACTGACTTATTCTTGTTTATGGCTGAGAGCAAACCGCCTTCAGTCTATAACTGACTGGTAGAAGCTCCATTTCTTTCAGTTGGTAATTCCATATCGAAGGAATCAAGGGGCGATGCTGTTGACATTTTGTGAATGACCGACGAGTTTGATTTCGGCCATAAATAGTATATTCCCATTACCAGACGCGCGTGATCGTTATTCTGGGGAAAAGTAGGATCAGTTCTTTGTCCAGTCACCAGCGCTGCAGAATCTGTCGCTGCATGCCGTGAGGACAATGACCACACGCGTAAAAACTTCAAAAACTTTCACATAGGGCTGCAAAACGCGCTTGTGCAGAAGAGGCATTATGGTACGCAGAGTTGTCGTCAATATGACCACAGATCATCTAGAGTGAGTAATCTTGTAAATCGCGTATAAATACATCACTGTCAGCTTCAGCACAGATCAAAACTGTTGCTACAGCACACGTTTATCTCTGGCGGTGTGGACGCTCTGTTGCGCTGCACGGTAGAAGGTCTGTGGAGTGGGGTTGTTATCCGTGTATGGGGCGTAACAGAACAGCAATTTGAGTTTACAAGTGTCGGCTGTAGTCCTTGTCTAAGCTTGTGGTGACGTCACAGAACAAACATTTTGTTATACTAAAACTTTTACTGAATTAATTATCTCCATGTGCTTGCTTCCGCTATTAGCATGTCGTAGTCGTACGTGTATTATTCGATATGCGAGTGGTAAGGCCCTTTTTTTTTTTTTGCAGTAGCAGTTGTGGATAGCAAGTGTATGTGTTTGGTAAGTGTATGTGTTTGGTGGTGGGTGTGTTATTTGATGATAACTTGTTGCATGAACGATGTTTGTAATAAATTAATGACAGAGGACGTTTAAATAATTCGCGTTAAGTTTTAAGAAGTTTTGTTTGGAGTCTTGCCGTATTGAAATGCATGTAGCGAATATGAGAGGCAAAGAGGTTAATGTGTCGTGTAAAATTATTAGGACAACGTAATGCAGGAATTATGCATTGTTTTTCCAGATATTTTAAAAGATGTCCTGCTGTAAGAGTGACGATGATACTGCTGCAGCATCCAGAATCGAAAGAGACAGAACTCGAGGCTGTACAGATGTGTTGTGGCTATGCATGTTCACTTTATTTTGGTTTGTTATGGTAAGGACTTGTCTGCATCTGTGTTCTGCGCGGAATAAGTGTTTCCTTCAAGTAGGTTTGGGCGTACTCTATGGGCTATGAAGATTGTAGAATGAGAAATTAATAGGAAGCTTTTATATTTCTTGTAGACCATCAGGTTAATAGCACGCAGTGTGTGGTAACGGTGCTGTGGACACTATTCTGACGTGAAAGCAGTAATAGGAGGCTAGAGGAAACTGCATGATGAGGGACTTAATAATTTGTACTCATAATCAGGGCATCATGTCAAGGATGAGATAGCTGAGGCATGTAATGTGCATGGAAAAGATTAGAAATGCATACAGAATTTTGAGTTAGCATTCCTACAACATATTTTTGTAATGTCTATTTTAAAACATTCGTGTGGGAACACACCATCTGTGCCAAGGTATTTTCCTACAGGGTCAGTCTTTTATCTGGCCCATATCATCAATCACATGCATCACTATCTGTATATGCCATGAGACAGGGTCCACATGTTCTAGTTCATTGTATTGCAGTTAATATTAGGTTTTTATGCATTATAATTAAGAAAAGTACTGGAAATGGTTTTCTTTGGCTAACAGGCATGCATCATGTTTAACAAAAACTTATTATTTTCATGTTGATGTGAAATGATCTCTGGTGAAACCAGAGATCATTTATCCTTTAACATACTGCACAAGTACATGTGACTTGGGTTCATATCTGGAGCAAGATGGCCACAGTCTCTTATTTGTTATCTGTCACCAAAAACACCCCTCAGAACAATACATAGAATTTTTTGTGATGTGAGCTGTTGCACTGTTGTGCTGACAAAAAGCATAGGTTTTCTCATAATTGAATGTATTTTAAAAAAAATTGTGTCTGAATGTGTAACAAAATGGTGTGAATTCGTCGTCTTGGAAAAATACAGTAGTCCCAGTAAACCTAGCTGGACTCATAGCACGACACATACCAACCTTGATGCCATGATTCTCTGATTGGACCTCTGTTGCAACTGATGACTGACTGTTGATGCTTGCAGACCTAACAAGCTGTCTCTGCTAACTTATGTGTTGGCCTGCTGTTGAGTCGCCCATTTGTTGTACCATAAACAAGGTGACGTGAAATTGTGAATGACATGGATCAGATAAACAAAGGACCTGTACAAGAGATATCATGTTTCAAAATGTATGTTTCTGTAAGACTGAGAATTAAAAGTTCCATTTCTTCATCCCCATTATGCATGATTTGTGTATATTCCATTTAAAGTCTCACTTTGATACTGAGAAAGGAATTCTTGTAAACTTGGATCATTGGCAGTGTTTTAGGGTTTTTTGAGGTTGGAAATAATCTCGTTGCTGTTACATGAAGAGTAGTAGTGTATCTGCTGTGTATTCTGCCATATCTTTCCTATATTATGTAACCACCCTGTGGAGAAAATTAACCAGGTGTGAACGTGCTTGTATGTCACAATATGGTTGACAGTGCTAATAGGCTCATCTTTAGCCATATCCTGTGGTGTGTTAGATAGAAATGTGTTAATATTATCCTGCTATAACTGTGGTGTTCCACACAAGACACTTATAAAAAAATTCTGTCTGTACTTATTATTTCTCTATTCTAAGCTCATTCATTCATGAATTATTTATAGTCACATTATTAAATAAGTTGTCTAGATCACTGAGTTCCTCATTTATTTGTGTTCTTTATGAAAATAAAATGCCATGTGTGGAGACTGCATCCCTCTTTCTGTCCACCTGTGATCCAGTGTCAGCAACTAAACCGTTTGTCACATTTTTGTTAAATTTTGTTAAAACAGGCATGAGTTCCATGAATGTCAGCTCAGTGACAGTTATACTTTTTGTAGGGACAGAAAGTGAGTTTCCATGCATTTGATATTTTGCAACCAGTTTGGGTAAAATTCGTTATAGGACATGTGCATGTAATACCATTGGGGTGTTGCAAGTTTTGTGAAAATCAGTGAAATTTTGCCATACTTTATACAATTTTTATCTGATTGGGATAAAATCCAGTAAAAAATTGGGAGGTGTCCACAGAAATTTGTAGTGGTGGTTAATTTTATGAAAATCAGAATAGTGGAGACTATATATTACTTAGGGCAGTACATTAATTTCTCTCCATGCCTTTTCAGATCCGTTGTCCAATTTGGTAGGAGAAACTTGGTATAAAGTATCTGCATACATTTACGTTGAACGTTTGAAATTTTTATGAAAAGTGTTGTAGGCAAGGCTGCAAAGGCTTTACTTTTCTTATGGATATAAATGAAATTAAATTTATGCCTATACTGTAAATCCATATGACATTTTGAAGGTAGAGATCACTGTGGCAGAGTCTATGTACTGTGTCACAGTGTACAACATTTGAAATCGTATAATAACATCCCATGTTCCAGTTTCTGTGTCCCTAGTAAAGAAATGGGTAATTACTGTGACTTGAATTAGTAATGTTTCATTATTTTTTTGAAGTAAATAAATATGTGAGGGTCATTTGGATGCAAGACACTTATATCTTCTGTGAGAATAGGACAGTGAATTGAAATAAAAAGAACAGTGTCATGTTGTAGGATATTGTACAGCACCAAGATCCAGATATATTGGAAGAATTTAAGCGTGTCATATTCTTTTAGAACATTGACATGTAGAAAACTGAGGTGCTTGTATATTTAAATTACCTTTTTTGTTTTAGATTTATATTGCTGCTTTTGCATATGTGTATGGAGACCCTTTGAAGCTTATCAATGGTTATGATAGTTTTGGTAATACATGTGGTATTCGAAACAATGAGAAGATGGGTGGTCTCGAGTTATCAGGACTTGACACAAGTGACAAACGGTGAGTTTAAGTTTCACAAATGCTGTATGTCACTCTTGACCTCTCATGTATAAATATCTTTTTGACAAACAAGAGATTTTTAACATATTCTGAGCTTCACAATATTGTAGACCAGGCAAGCCTCAGCTATTGAAATGGAGTTACATCACGTTGTTGAATTTTCCAGTGTTTCTGTCTGACAGCACTGGTAAGTTGTTGGTTTTAGAGCTGTCAGTGATTTACAGTGATAAATGTGATAATGAGACTTAGACCATTTGGAACTGATTGGTTCTATCACAAATGTTGATTGGTGTGTTCACAAGTTTCATGTGTCATGTGCAATAATTGTAGGATTTTTGTGAATGATAAATTAGTGCTGATGGGAAAGAAGTGATTTTTACCCGTTTTAAGGCATTGCCCTAGCATGTAGATTCAAATCCCATTGTGAGTGAGATTTTCCACTCTCACCCATACAAACCCTGAGGCCCACCCAATCTCCTTTACTTCTTTCCAGGGGTTAAGAGCCTGAGGCATGGTGTTTACTGCCCACCTTCATCTAGTACCGAGGTTACAGAAATAATAGGACTATACCACTCCCCTTCCCGCCTGTGCTATCAAGGAATGTTTTAGGGTGAACTTCTACCTAGGATGTGGATGTGATTAGAACTGTGCTTACCTCACAAATGTGAGTCACATGTAAAACTCCTGTTCCACGCTGCTTGGCAAGTCTAACAGACTTGGACTGAAGATTTGGAACCACATGTTACTTATTTTGCATTGTTTCTCTCCGTTTTTCTTTTCAAGTGTGTGACCTTATAAATTCTGTTAGCATGTTTTAGTGAAACCTGTTACTATTCCATCTACTTTCCAAAATCTTGAAGATATACAAAAGAAAATTGTGCCATTTGTTTCATGTATGGGCATGAACAAAGTGCTCCATTTTGTGATTGTACATAAGAAGGACAGAGTGAGTGAGTGAGTGGTCTAAGGACTGTGTGATGTATACATAGCACTTGTTGTTAGGATAATAATATCAATTAGGGTATGATGGCCTGCATTTGTTGAAATGAGTAGTGAATGCAGAATTTTGGTGACAGAACCTTTTGGAAGATGGCACTTAGAAAACATTTTCACACCATATAGTAGTGAAGTCTTCTGCCATTCATCCAAACCATTGGAATACCGAACTAGTATGGAGTGCGAAAACCCTAACTTTGGCCATCATTTGAAAAAAATCCCTTCTTTTTAACAGGAGTTGATTACTAGTCTGAAAATGTATCCAGTCACCATATTGTTTGAAGTTTTTTGACTCATCCAAATATCTTCTGCATTTTGAAATGTAATATGACATTGTCACATTGCAGGTATTTATTTTATATGGATGTTAAAGATATTCGAAACACTCTGAAGATTTGTGTTAAGCGATGTCCTGATCGTTATTTGGAAAATTTGGCAAATATACAAGAGTTTTATCAACACACTGGATCGCTTCTATGCACGTAAGTACTCATTTGCCATTTTTTACTTTTCAAAATTTTTGTTACGTATAGTGTATATTTTAAGCCTTTCCTGTTTCAGTATGTGTTTCATCTGTACATGCTACATATTATTTTAACAAGCAAGGTTGTGATGACTGAATTATAGTGTAGTAGTGAAGAAGTTTGTTCCAGAATGTACTTTTAACCATGCTGGTCATTATTGTTACATCCTGTGTGGTAGAAATGCCAGTATATAATTCTAGAAGATGTTTGCTGTCATAAACATGACCATTACATCATCTGTATGGAAAATCGCAATGCCAAATTCTGCTAGAATGTGGAATCACAGTAGCTGAATAAGTTCTCAGTTTTCACAGCAAGCATTGCTCAGAAGATTATCTTCTGGGTTTTTACAACATGTAGAGTAATAAGTTTGTTCTAGCATTGCAGAGGAATATGCTCCCACCTTCTCTGGGGGGACCAGTTTCATACAGTTGCCTCTGGTGATAATTCAGAGGTAAAATATGGCTTCAATGTCCAGTTTTTACTTACTTACTCCATAGAGTAGAATCCTTCTCGAGAAGCTAACCAGTTCTCAGCTAGTCAAGAAATTCCCCGCATTTTATGTAAACCTAAGGTTCATTACTGTGTTTATAAGAGCCCACGACCTGTCCCTGTCCTGAGCCAGATCAATCCAGTCCATGCCACCCTTCCCACTTCCTGAAGATCCATCTGAATATTATCCTCTCATCTACTCCTGGGTCTTACAAGTGTTTTCTTTCCTCAGGTTTTCCAACCAAAATCCTGTATGCACCTCTCTTTCCATATGTACTACATACCCCACCCATCTCTTTCTTCTTGATTTGATCATTCGCATATTTGCTGAGGAGTACTGATCATTAATCTCCTCATTATGTAGTTTTTTACACTCTCCTGTTATCTTGTCTCATTAGGTCCAAATATTTTCCTCAGCACCCTATTCTCAAACACCCTCATCCTAAATTCCTGCCTCAGTGTGAGTGACCAAATTTCACACCCATACAAAACAACAGGCAAAAAAAATTATAGTTCTGTATATCTTAATTTTTACATTCTTGGAGAGCAAACTGGAAGACAAAATTCTTGATTTCAAACATTTGCCATGTTCTGAATGTTGTATGCTTTCTTCTGGGTAATTCCCTGACATCTGAATTTTATATGTCAATGTTTCAGAACACTTTGTCTGTTCCATCTTCATAGGTGAGTCATACCTACCCACCTATGAAGATGGAACAGGCAGTGTTCCGAATTGTTGGCATATAAAATTCAGATGCAAGGGAATTACCCAGATGAAAGCATACAACATGGAGGACAAAAGATTGTGCACCAAATGTTAGCAAGCATTCCCTGACTGCCGTCTGTTCTTAATTTCTTCCTGAGTAGAATTTTGACTGCTAAGTTTGCTCCCAAATATTTGAACTCTTCCACCGTTTCAAAGGAACTATTATCAGTCTTTGTACTGTGATTTTGTCCTGCAATTTGATCTCAAGACATGACCATGTACATAGTTTTATTAGCATTTACTTCTAGTCCATTCTCCTTACTAGCAACTACTAAATCTTCTGCATTTTCCTTTGTAGTATATATCCTTCCACCCAGTATATTAAACATCATCAGCATAAACCAAAAGCTGATATGTGCCATTTAATTTCAAGTCATCCTGGTTTAGCTGAACCCTCCTATTGGCATACTGTAAAGAAAATTTGAAAAGCAATGGTGAAAATGCATCTCCTTGTTTCAAACCATTCTTAATAGGAAACATGTCAAACAAATGCTTGCCAACCTGGACTGTGCTGTAAGTTTCGTTCAGTCACATTTTTATTAGCCTTACCAGTTTCATGGGGATACCAAACTCAGTGAGAATATTATACAAGACCTCCCTCCTAGCTGAATCAAAGCTTTCTTGAAGTGTATAAATAGCTGGTGCACTGCTTCATTGTATTCCCATTTTTTCTCAACGATTTGACTAATGCAGAATATGTGATCAGTAGTTGACCTGTTGCATCGAAGTTCACACTGATGATCCTCAATAATTTCCTGTGCATATGGGGCTAGCCTTGACAGCAGGATGTTGTATACAATTTTGTACATATTTGACAAAATTATATGCCTCTGTAATTACTGCAGTCTGTTTTGTCACCCTTGTTATGGATGGGTACAGTGATCGACTCCTTCCACTCCTCAGGTAGTTCCAAATGGAATTAATAAGTTTATGGATCTCAGAGTGAATTGTTCTACACTCTGCTTTAAACAGTTCTGCTGGGATTTGATCAGTACCTGGTAGCTTTCCAATAGCCATCTCAGCCTCAAAGGCACTTGGCTCAGGCACTAGCAGTTCTGCTGTATGTATTTCTGTCTGCCTAACATTATTAACCCCATGTACACTGAACAGCTGAGAGAAATGGTTGCTCCACCTAACCACAATACTGTGGGAGTCTGTAACCATATCATCCTTGTCATCCTTTACTATATTAGTTCTAGGCTGGTAACCCTTAAGTCATTGATGCCCCTATAGAAGTCCCTAATATTTTTTATCTTACTGTTAGTTCCAAGTTTCTCAATTTTAGCTTTTAGATATTCCTTCTTTTTGCTCCTGAAATGTCTACTAACTTCATGTCTTACATTGTTGAAATTACCTACATTGCTTTGGTTTGGATCCTGAAACCACTGCAGGTTAGGTTGCTCCCTTTGATCTAAAAATTGTGAATATTCTTCATTAAACCGTGTTTTATGCTGCTTCAGTTCATAGAAACATAGACTCACTTTAGCTGAGTTTTGCATATTCTCTTTAATGTCCAATTCTTGCAGTTGGATTAATATTGGATAATTTATAGTTGACTGATTTATGCTGGGATGTTGTGCCATGGCAACTGGTAAACAGGTAGTTATTTATCAGTCTTACCCCTTATCAGTCAGCACTGCATAATACCCAAGAGGATTTGTCCATGTCAACACTGTTTTGAGGGTTTCAAATATCACAGGATTAATTTTTTCTCTAACAGCGAAAGGTTTTACAATCTGGGGTTCATTTAATTCAGTTTTTAAACTGTATTGGGAAAGAGGGAGCATTCTAACACATCACTTTATTGCAGAATGGTCGACTGCTTGTTTCGACCATAGCAGTTGATCATTATTAGACCACAATCTTATAATGAAAATGCAGCTGCTGTAATACTGTAATTGCATATGGTTCATTGAGATTTCAGCCTATACCAACAGTTTTTGGTAATTTGTTAACTTCTAGCAGTTGGTTTGGAAGTTAATTGTAAGCTCTGCAGGAGTACTCTTTTGGATAGCACATTTTGTAGTACATCTAATGGAAAGCATCCACAGGAACATCATGTTATTAATCTGGAAAAATCAGTTGTGTTGGTGAGACAGTGTGAGTACTGTAAACTGACCTAATGGTTTAATGTGAAATTGTGTAAAAGTGGTGCTTCTTACTGCTTGCTTCCTGGTGGGTGGATGTCTGGTTGGGTTCATTCATTAGGAGGGCTGTTTTTGGTAACTATTGCAGATGAGGCCAGTTGTTGTTTTGTTGTTATCTGTAAAAGTGAGTAATTGTGTTGTATGGAATGAAGATAATGTTAAAATTATGGCTTGATTTCTTTGTTTTAGGTATGACTTCAATTTCAGTAGTCAGGAATGGCATTTTAACATTACAGGTGCAGCACTGCAGACAAAGTTTGGGCCTTGTCCACCAACACCTATTTATGACAGGTAAACTGTGTAATATTCTGGTTGCATTGAAGTTGTATTGGCACAAAATAAAAGACACAACTGAAGTTTTTATTTATTGCATGGCATAAGTGATTAGTTCAGGTGGTACAGTCGTTGCACAGACATACTAGGAAGTGCTTGCCACTGTGCAGTTCAAAACTTTGATCTTCCCCTGCCTGTCTCTTGTTCAGAAATATGAGGTTTCAAATTAACATGGTTGTGATGTTACTTGTAGTGCTATGTTGGTGTGAAAATTGCTGTCACCATCAGAAGAGGTATGTTCAGGCATGTGGGAACAAATTGCTCAAGAGTATATTTGGCCATAAGAAAGAGGAGGGGGAAATTACATAGTAATGAGGTTCATAATTTCCAGTATTTACATAATAATTATTAATGTGGTTAAACCAAGACAGATGAGATGTTTGTAAAGCCTAAATGTAAGAACCCATTTAGTTATGAGTCTTGGAATCATCTCTTACTTTTGATGTTCCAACTACAGAAGTACTTTCATGACTACAGTTTACCTTTTGTGACTAGTCTGTGGTGAAGTGTTTTATGTATCTGCAGTTTTTAGGGTGTGTACACAAAGTTTACGGATTTCATGTAAAGAAAGTCACATTTCTTGGGAGTCAGAATTTTATGGGCATCTGACATAAGTTTTCTAATGCTGAGATTATGGTTTGTTAAATTGTACTATAATGCTGTTGGGGGTTTTTTTTTTTTTTGGTGAAGTTACACAAGTTCAGAGTCTGATTGTTGTGAACAGTGGTTACTTCCAAATCACCCATTATGCCCTGGTCTTGCCAACTGTGTTTTTAGAGACTGCAGTGTTTTCTAGAAATTTATTCTCTCTGGTACATAAAGAATTTCTGTTTTTAGATTATGATTTGTGGTATCAAACTGAGGTTTCTTTGCTGTTGGATGTTAAATGCCCATTTATTTAAGGATTTCTGTCTGTCTGTCTGTTCTGTAGGTATTAAAGATTTTGTAAAGTGCTTATATACTGAGATACTCAAAGTCAGGTGTTGCATAAGGTATGTTTAAAAATTTAAAATATGAAATAATAAATCATTCCTTCTTCAAGTGTTCCAGTGCTGAATCGATGTGTTCCTCAACCAGTAAAGGAATTGGTATTCTCTGTGTTAAACAGTTGGGATACAGTTGAACAAGTGCTAGGTGACTTGTATGCAACATGGAAGGAAATTTTGGGTCTCACAATTGTGGCATTTGGTAAGTTCATATTGTTTGTTCTTCCTGTGTATGTTGTAGTTACTGCATCAGATCTGCAGAGTTTGCCTTTGCCTAAATTGACTGGAAAGGTCCAACTCTTGCCAAAAACAATTGCCCATTAAATATTATGGTTTTGGTTAATTTCTTTGTATGCCAAAGGAACTAAATTTTTATTGAGAGATATAAAATAATTTTGTTTTTATAAAAATGGTAGACATGAATGATTGCTCTATTGCTTATGTACCTGGGAGGGGAATAATGAGTCAGTATGTTAAACTTGAGAGCTGACATAATGTTCACATTTAGTGAATATAAACTCTGTATTACCATAAATGTTTGAGTAAGTGCTGGGTCTTAAATGGTAGCATGGTTGCATATTACAGTGCAGTACCAGCACAGAAAATTTGAGTAATGAGTGGGTCTCTAGTAGTATCCAGAGATGTTACACATTTGATGTTTGATGTTTGTGTGACCATGCATCTCTCATACAATAGTATAAGCAACCAACTAGATGCAACAATAGCAATTTATTAGTAAATTCAATCAGCTCAACATGTTTCGGGCGATAATTTCGCCCATCTTCAGGAGCACTAGACTGTGTTTACAGCTTGTGGTATAATGCACCAAAGAAGTTGCCTGCTAGTGACTAGGTCACCAGCAGGCAACTTCTGCTTCTAAAACAAAGAGCATTTTTAGATGCATTTGCAAAATTGTGAATGTCTGTTGTTTTCATCGTGCCAGTCTCTCATATGTCTGTCTGCCTGCAACAGCTTCACTCCCACTGGATGGATTTTTATGAAATTTGATATTTGAGTATTTTTAAAAAATCTGTCAAAAATACAAGTTTTATTAAAAAAATAACAAATAATTAATGTGAAGACCTCTGTACATTAATGGTCTTGTCTCACTCAGTTCTTCATAGAATGAGAAGTTTTTCAGACATATTTGTAGAGAAAATCAGAACACTCATTTTACATTCAATAACTTTTATCCAAAAATCGTGCTATTTGTGAGATAATGTGGAAGAATGTGGTGGAGCCAGACAGGCCACAGATGACAATATAATAGGTGCATGCATTGTGCATGCTAGATAACAATGACTTCAAACGCACAGAATACTATGTAATGCTCATTCCTTTTCCACGGCAACAGTGGTTACAAGAATGCACCTCATTATTACATTATACGTACATTGACTCTCGTTTTGTCACTGGACTCAGTACTGCAGAGCAGGTGGCATCATTGGTCACTGTGGAACAGTGATGTTGTCTGCTGAGTGGTGAGCAGTCTGACAGTAACAGTTACTTTATATTATAGTAAAAGGTATTTGAAAGAAAAACAGGGATGAATTCTGTATCAGTGTTATTTATTGATATAAAAATGATTTTCCAAAAAGTTAAAAGATTCCTGAAATGGGCAGGCCATGTGACGAAAGATAAATGCATACAACATTATAGTCAGAAAATCTGAATGGAAGAGATTACTTGCGAGACATAGGTGTTAATGTGGGGGAGAATATTACAGCTGATCTTAAGTGGTGTGTGAGAATTTGGACTGGTTTTAGCTAGCTTAGGATAATATCCAGTGGTTGACTTGTGGGGGTATGGTAAAGAATCATTGGGCTGTATGAAAAGAGTGGAATTTCTTGACTAGCTGGCTTGATTGATTAGGTCACAGAATGAAACCTGTTTTCTTATGATGTGTTGTTTCATGTTACAGGTTTGTCTTTGCTTGTAATTGCCATCCTCCATTGGCTAGTTTCCTTTGTGGCATGGATATTTATGCTAATTGTCAGCATCTTGTCAGTTTGTAAGTAAAGAGCCTATGATTTTGTTGTTGATGTCTTGGGGGATACTTTATATTTTTTTGCAGAACAGAGTTGTCATACCTTCTAGCCTCCTTTTCGTAACTGTTTGCAATATCTTGTACTTTTGTAATCCTGTTCTCAGTATCCTGTAAGAGGAAACTTCTAGGGTATGTCTAGCCTTAAGGCATTTGTAGATGGAGGCACATTAATGATTTGAAGGGCTGTATGTATTTCTTCTTTGTAACAGTAAGGGTTGGCTCCTGAAGTTGGAAAAAGTGTGGAGTAATACTGGAAGGAAACTTTGGCTTGTGTATAATTTTGTTTGAAATTCTTACATGATGTGTAGGGAATTATATATGAAGACACTGAACTTTGCAGTGTGTTAGTTTGGTACAGTGCTTTTTACCCTTATTTGGGAGCATTTTGGTTTAGATGCTGTGAAGCCTATTGGCTTTCCTTCTGTTCCTCAAAGCCAAATCTGGGGTATTATCGGAACAGGCCATAACTGCTTCATCTCATGACCTCATAAAATCACCATTCAAAACTCCCTGGCACACTGTTTGGTTCTGTGTTCGCATTTATTTATAAAGTGAATAAAGAGATTTCAAAATTGATTCCTTAATCTGTTACAGAACTTCTGTTTTGCTACTCTGGATTCATTGCTCAGTAATTAAATATACTGTAACTTTTATTTCGTGGTAACTTCTGGCAACTACAGAAGTATCTTTACAACACCTGGCCAAGCATTTGTTTGGCAGTTTTCAACATGGACTTTTTAAGTATCCTGCCATATTTTGTTTGGCACAACATAACCTTTGAATTTGACATTATGTATGTAAACATTCACAGACATATGAAGAAACAGTGTCTTCTTAGCTTTCATTTTACAGCTCTTCATTTCCTGTGATGATGCTATGTTCAATCTGATTTTAAGCAAGGGTGCTTTTTTAGTTGGCACAGGACTGTTGTGGTGGACATATGCAAGTTTAAAACATCAGTTGGACAATACACCAGAGAGTGAGATCCTGAAGGAATCAGTTCAGAATGAGAGTGCCTTCCTGGTCTATTCCATTGTAGCCACACTTATTACGGTAAATTTATTTATTTTTAGTACTCTTATTTAGCAGTTTCTGTCTGCTGAACTGCTGACTTGTGGAATTACCTGTATTGCATAATTGCTGCCAATTGGTATATGAGAAGAAAATGAATATTGAATGTGTTGTTCATGCTACACTGCATCTGATTTCCATGCCCTCTACGTCATGGATGTAACTAGTAACTTTGAATGGATTGGGATAACTGATGATGTATGATGGCAGGAAGAATGATGTGTTGATAGTGATTATGGTGGTGGTCATGCTGTTACTGAATGATGACATCAAAAAGAATTTGATATGTTGCACATTAAGTGGGTAAGGTAAAGATAAAATGATCCCATTACAGGCCCAATGTGGCCCAGAGGGTGGGTAGAGTTATAGGTCTACTCTTCCATGACCGTGGCACTAGAAGGGGGTGAGTGGTCAGCAGCATGCCCCACCCGCACTTTACCTCCGGAAAAGACCTGGTACCCATTTTACAGGAGGCTGGGCAGACATTAAGTGGGTATTCCATTTAAATCACCATGATGTGTTGTTTGCTTAGCTTGTTATATGAGAATTTAATTTAGGTTGCTGTTTGTGTAGTGCAGTGTGAAAAAGGAGGTGCACCACTCTTCAGAAAATTCAATGTTGTCCTACTAGTCCATGAATCAAAAAAGGGTAGGAAATGATTGTGTATGCCAGTGACCATCCTCATATCTGCTTGATCCACATAAAGACTGTTTTATTGTACTGCAGATTATAATCCTGTTGCTGGTGATAGTTATACGGAAGAGCATCAGCTCAGTGGCCCATGTTTTTGAAGAGTCCGCTGCATGTCTGGCAGCACTGCCAGCATTGTTCCTTCAGCCCTTCATAACATTTTTAGCTTTGATGGCCTTCTTTGCCTTCTGGGTGTCTGTAATAGTCTGCCTGGCAACATCAAGTAAGTGCTTACTTTAATCAGATGCAGATTCTAGTCTCAGGTTATATCAGTCTGTTGTCTTGCTGTACACAAGTTTTAACACTTGTTTTTTTGTACAGTACATTGATTTCAGAACTAGTCTGTAGTGTTAAGTAAAGATGTGTGTCAGCTGTATGCAACTAAGAAGCAACCTAACCACACCAAAATTTTGTTTGTCTTTAATGATAACATAATTTGATATGTTATGACTACAAGGAGTATCTAATATATAAACTGTAACAGAAGGTGGTTTTGTTAGACATTTTGTGCATTATTTGTATATTGTTTGTTTTGTTGTGTGCCACCTTGATGATGGTCGCAGAAGCAACCAAAGCATGTCAGTGAATAGTAATGCATGATAATGTATATTTTATTGATGTGCATTTGTTGGGTTGTTACATAATTTAGTGTCTTGTAGAGAGCACTTTATTTTATTCTATTTAGTTTCATTTTATATATTTCATATATGTTGGTAGCATTTTAAGGACGGCTGGGTGCATCTCCCAGTTGAACAAACAGGAAGGCCAGATCACCTATCACTCACATAGCAACAGCAAACAGTTGAAGCAGCAGAAAACTGTTGCTAGTTGAATGCAGGAAATGCTGACTTTGGCTGAGAAGTGTGGTATGGTTTTGTCAAGTGACGAGAGAGAGTCTTTGTTGAACCTTCGGTAACGACATACACCTGGGGAGCAGAGAAGGAACAAAATTTATAAGATGTGGGTTTTGTTGCTAATTATTGTGCCAGGCAAGCGTGGTTAAGTTGTTCTGTACCGAATTGAGGTGTAGAAATGATTCGGATTATATTTGGTTTTATTTGAGGTGATCAGACTTTCCTTGTGGAAATTTCTTTATAGGAAATTGTAATCTTTCTCAAGGAGAAGTACCCTATGGCGTGCCTTATTTTTTGATTGGATTATGGTACTTTCTTTAGTGTTGTATGTTTATATATTATGTTGTAGTATAGTAGAAATACGTCGTCGTAACGTCCAAATTGGTGGCAGCGAACACCCTTTCTAGGTAATGGTGTCGGTGGTTAGGATGACTGCCGCACCACATTACAGTAATATTAAGAAACATATCCTAATAAAAATATCAGTTCTTTGCTGTATAAGAACTGCATGTAACTACCTGTACTGGAAATTGTTTATTTATATGCAGTATATTGAATTTCCAAGAAATTTGTGGTATGTTGTCTTTTGTCTTAGTATGATGTGCGTAAAACAAATGGATGATTGGGAAGTCGGGCCTGTGTCACTAAGTTCTAGAATTTTTATTCGAAAGATTTTTTCAGTAAGCATAAATAGTTAGCCAAATACAAGGAATGATATGTTCCTTACTTGAATATGAGAATTTTTTTTTACTAATTCACCATCTGATAAATGAGAGAGAGTGGTCACTGTCACACACCAAGTTAAATATGTTGTGTGTAGGTGTTCTGCTGAATATTTAAGGTTGTGAAGGGGGTTATCTTGTGTTAGGGTAAATGTGACAATTTGTGACACTGTGCTGCATGCACTGTTTAGTCTATAGTGTGATTACCTTTGCTCTAATACTTGTAGGTTTTTATATGTATTAAATGAAAAGAAAGGACAATGGTATATGAAAAATAATAAAGAGTGCCTTTAAATATGTTTATTCCACTGGTGTATATTTACTATCTCTTGTTTCAGAATTCATAAGGTAATTGATGTTACATGTCATGTGCTTTCAGAGTACCCTGGTACAGCATTCTTTCATCCTTTAGTGGACCCATCATTGATTTCAGACACTGGACCTTCACAGCCAGAATCTGCAGCATACCAGGAGCCTGTCACATTGAGTAATATCTCCCTAGCAGGCCTGAAACGTAAGTGAAATTTATTCAGGAAAACTGACCTCTGATTCTGGGTGATAGAACAGAATTAGGCTGTATTTAGTTACTAGAACTGTTCCAGGTTTAGGATTTTGTTGAATATTTGTTTTATAGGAAGTAAGGGCAATCAAGATACCTCCTCTAGTTACAAGAATCTGTAATCCTTGTAGACAGTGTAGTGGATAAATAAAGAGTGCATAATGGGGGAATCGAAGGAATTACTTAAAGGGGAACTGTTAGGGTGATTACAGAAGTGACTGGTATAGGACATGAGGATTCAGTGTTTTTAAGGTCAGAACATTTTTTGACCAGCTAAATAACTGGCATTTCAAAGAAGACCTTGCACTACTAAGTTTACTACTGCGAGACCTATTATTTTCACACAGCTTGCTTGTGGTGGAGGATATGAAAAAGGAGTTCAGAAGCTCTGTGTCCTGTTTCTGAATGTGGGTGTATATGTGTGAACGCATGAGTGTGGTCTTATGTTACTGCAGTAAAAGACAAAATCATAGTTTAAGAGTAGTGGATACATCTTGTAGAAGTTCAGCCAAGTGAAGTATGTAAGAAACTGATATGATGTTTGTGATAAAATTAGGAAGAGTTGCAATTTTATAAATGCTTGCCAATTTTCAGTGCCCACTCCAAAACCCTAAGGAATGATGTTTAATAATTGAAATTTTATCTTTATAGTGTGAGGTTGAAGGTTTTATATTTTGATCTTCTGGTTTATGACCCTTTGTAGTCCTGTAGTTGGATACCAGGTACATGCAGGTTGGAAGTTAAAGGCAGCAGATTTTTCCAAAATTTGGTAACTACCTTTGAAGCTGCATGGTGTTTTAACCCAAGATCACTGTCTTTATTTATTTGTGGAACTTTTTATCCCAGTGTGGGGGAAGAAAATAACAGAACAGCTTTTGTTAGAAAAGTGCTGAGCAAATTGGACCAAATTGAGGGGACACAGCCAAGAAATGGAGGAAATTAGATGCAGAAGAGCTTGAAGTTGGTAGTCTTTCATAATATTATGAAGGTGACTAAATTAAGAAATATAGAATAAACAGGTTGTGTAGCATGAGTGGAAAAGATTTAAAATATGTACTTAATATTGGTTGGGAAATCTTATGGGAAGATACAACGTAGCTGAGGTGTTTGTGGATGAATAATATGAAAATGGAAGGTAATTGAAAGTATGTCTATGGTGTAAAATAGGAAGCATGGATTTGATGCTTCATGCCTGCTGATTCTGAGCATTGGCTGGAGGTGAGTTATTGGTTTATGCTGCAACTCCTTGACTGGCAGAGAAAAAGTTCCTGGGGCTATTACATAGGAGGCTGATGATAACCCAGAGATGTGCCAGGTGTGGTGGCAAAGAAAAATTCTCAGCCCTACCAGAATCAAGCCTTAGTCATTAAACATATTCCTAGTCAGTTTTGAGACAAATATTCTGGTGAACATTAAAATGAATTGTAACTTAACAATGTGAAAAATGTGGGCTGGTGTTATGGTTAAAAGGTAAAGGTAAAATGGTCCCGTTACAGGCCCGGTGTGGCCCAGAGGGTGGGTAGAATCATAGCTCTACTCTTCCATGACCATGGCACTAGAAGGGAGTGAGTGGTCAGCAGCACACTTTACCCCCAGGAAAGACCCAGTACCCATAGTACAGGAGGCTGGGTGGGCCCCAGGGCCGGTCTGAACGGGCGGAAAATCTCGTCCCCACTGGGATTCGATCCCAGACTGTCCAGCCCATAGTCAGTCGCTATACCGACTGAGCTACCGAGCCCACGGTGTTAGAGTAACTGGACTGAAATGTAGGAATGAAAGCTGGTGGATGCAGATGCACTGTAGAAAGGGATGTGACCATATGTTTGCTGCCAGTTTCACTGGCTAATCAGTTTCATTAAGCTGAAGTGGTTATTTATGGAAGCTCTTCACAGCATTGCCAAGTGTCAGTAACATAATAGGCTGTATACTGGCTTTAGTGCTTTGAAAGTGCTATTGCACTGTTGAAAAATTGTCTGTATGTCCTTTTGCACAAAAGGTTTATCTCACACACCTTTGATCCTATGTCTTACTGTTATGGAAAAGCAGAGTCCAGTGGTACTTCTTTGTGAATGTGGTGATGCACCCTTATGATCTGTGCAAGTACGAAATTTTTTGACTGACTAAATAACTGTCACCTGATGGAGAAAAGCCCTTTGCTGTTGAATTACTTATATCTGTTTTTGCATTGCTGGTCAACCCCTCTACTGTATGTTTTAGTGTCAAAACCAGTGAGTGATGCAGAAAATACATCTACTTTGTTCTGGTGTTGGAGGGACTGCACTGTGTGTATTTGTGATTGTATTATTGTTATCAGTATAAGTATGTTCTTTTTTAGGGTTCACATTCTTTGAGATGGAGCCATCATGGGTTCGGTATATGTGGTGGGTCTACCTGATAGGTTTGATTTGGACTTCAGAGTTCATCTTGTCTTGCCAACAGATGGTGGTAGCTGGTGCAGTGGCACAGTGGATATTTGCCAAGTAAGTTGTAATCTGGTTTTTAATTGCAAGATTTATGTATGCTTTCATGGACTGTAATGTTTTATTTGGATGGTAGTGTTGTGGTCTGAGATGATGATTGGATGTTTAAGGAGTGTGTTCTAATCGTTTAGCCACAAAACTCTTTTCACCTTGAAAAATAACACAACCTCAAATCATGTTCTTCCAAATCATACTGGTATTTTGATTACAGGGTAAAGGTAGGATATTTCACCAAGTAAAAATTTGATACAAATCCCTTTTTTAATCATAATTTATTATATTTTAATGATTTGTAACCAATTTAGTTATTATCAAAACAAATTTGATACAGCAGCATGTATTGATTTAGTTGTAAAAATTGAGATCTCAGTTATTATTATCTTGTAATATGACCATATACAGTACTTCTTATGGATTTTCTGTTACCGGTCTAAAGATGACCAAATGAAGTTGAAGCATGTTGCTGTGACGAAGTATATAGTATACACTTGTTGTGTTTGATGGTATTTAATTCCTTCATTACCATAAAAATTTTTCTCACCTGAAGCGGCATTTCACAATTGCATCAGGCTCTCCCTTGGTTATGTCAGTTGCTGTTGATCTATGCAATGCAGCAGTTAAATCTGTAGATGTAGACGTTTTGAGTTCTCATATCTCTTAACTGAATGTTGTGGGGAAGGGTTTGTCACTAATTTTGAACTGTCATTTATCTGTTTATGTATTTATTTATGTTTTCACTTTATGTGCGATTTCTTTTTTAGCCGGAACAAGGGAAGTGGCTCTGTGATGTCTTCAATGGGCAAGCTGCTGTGCTATCATTTGGGCTCTGTGGCTAAAGGCTCATTCCTTGTTACAATCTTCAAACTTCCGAGGCTTATCCTTACCTACATAGACAGGAAGTAGGTTAAGCATAATTAGTTCTTATGCTGAGTAAATTTTTTTTAAAATTAATTCATGTATTACGAACATCCATTAGACAAGCAGTGAAGAAGTCTGGTAAAGTAGTATCATCAAATGGACCATGTTAGCTCAAACATTAAATATGAATAAGACATGGTATACATATTCCTAATTCATGTACACTTGATTCTGCCATTTTGAATGTAGGTGATCTGGGAAGTATTAGCCTGTGAGTTTCTGTTGCATACAGTGTAATAAAGAGATAAATATGAACTTTAGGGCGTGAGTTCTTCAAAGAAAGACTCTTGAATTTAAATCATACATGTATTCATATAATATTACACATTGAATAACTTTAGTAAGTATAGGGCTCATCTAGTGTTATGCGAGTGGTTAAATCAAGAATGTCATGGTGGAGTGGACATTTAGCTTGGATGGGGAACTGCTGGATTTTATATGGGAACTTCTTGTAACCCATCACTTGAAAGACTTAAAGTAGTAATACTCATAATAATAATATAGATCTTACAGTAATGTTACTTGTGAAACAAATTTATTGGACTCCAGCAGTGTGTGTACAGGAATAAGTTTTGATATCAGCAGTGTTAAACCTTCAAGCTGTATTACCACAGAACAGTACCATAATTTGTCAGTTGCATTTGTATCCTTGCTGAATGCCCATTAAAATCACACATGCCTGCAACTTGAAAACACCTGGATGGATTGTCATGAAATTTGAAAGCTATTTTAGTTTTTGTGTAGGTTGGATAGTTTTAATGACCATTTACATGCAGACCTGCCTGCATTTCTGTGTGCATGATCATTTATGTCCTTGTTGTGTGTTGATGTAGAGTTTTGATATCCCTGTTGTGCTTGTACCCAGAATTTCTGTTATGCTTTGGACCCATATATAAGCCACAGAACTAAAATTAGGCTTTGTGTCATATGAATTTTGTGTTTTCAAGGTAAAATATGGTACTTTCTAGCAGTACCACCACATTCCAGCATAATTGGAACTGTATGTTGACTGCAGCATTGTTGCTAGGTTTTTTTTTATAGACATGAACGTGTCAAAATAGTTACATTATGCATACATTTTATAATATGACCTTTATCTCTGAGGTATTTTCACTCTGATAGGCATTTTGTTGTGCATGTGTTTGTTGTGGAAGGTGCATAATACCAATGTTTTGCAGGCTGAGGGAACACAAAAGTGCAGGCTCTCAATGTGCGTCATGTGGTTTGAGAGCATGCATTTGCTGCTTGTGCTGCCTGGAGAATTTTATCAAGTTCATTAACCACAATGCTTATACTGTAATAGCAATGGAAGGTTACAGTTTCTGCACTTCAGCCAAGATTGTAAGTGACATGAATGAAAAGAAACATATATATGTTATATTTACTTTCTCATTATGTCTAGGGCCAAAGACACAAAACATTCCTAGTGGCAAGTATCATCAGATACATATTCTGTTTTCCTAAAGTGAAGGAAGAAAGAAAAGTTACACCAGTGGCAGGACATTATACCCATTTTTTTTTTAAATCTGTATTGACCAGAAAATGAGTATTAGGAAATTTGTCTCGAAGTGATGTGGGTGACTAATGTTTTGAGTGTAATCGTGGTTTTATGTGAATTGGAATTCTTCCTTCCTTCTTTCCTTCCTTCCTTCCTTTTGTTATTCTCCTTTTATATACATATGTAGTGACTAATGTTGGATTAGAAATGCCTTTTAAGTCCTTGGAATGCAGTGTGTGATAGTTTCATAATGTGAATATAGTGGTGTGGTGGTAAGCTGGGGCCTGCTCATGCCTGTGGTGTGCATGCCATTTGTACACAGTTAATGGATGTGTGCAGTTGCTGTCAGAATAGTGGGCAGGATTGCTGTCAGAGGACAGTGCAGTGCAAGGAGTGTTTTGAATGGAGGAAATGTATTGATTCAGTCAATGGGCTAACAAAAAATACTGCCAATTATGTGGGGGAATCTGCAGTAGAAATTCTGCAGATTCAACAGACATTGTATAATGAATGAATGTTGTCCATATCCTGGGTGTTAAAAGAGTAGTAACATTCATTTGTGAATGGTCGTGAATCTACGTACAGTGACGTGAGCAGCATGTGGTCTTTAGCTGCGTGTAATGGGGGCAGTTGTGAGATGTGCAAGAGGTTGTGTACTCTGGTTCCCTTCAGGTGGTACAGACAGTTGCAAAGAAAACTGGAATTTAAAGTGCTAGTTAAAGATCTTGAAATGCACATTACTCTGCCAGCATAACCTTAATGTGATTACTTTTTCTTATTGGTTTTATTGTTTGGTTGCAGGCATTTAATACTTTAGTCAATAACGCACTGGATTTGGCAACTCTGAACAGTGTTGGTGACTTTATCTTATTTCTGGGAAAGTGTTCCGTTACAGCAGCCACTGGATGTATTGGATTAATTATTATGAAACAAAAGTCTCATTTGCATTTTTATGCAGTTCCAACCTTTGTTGTGTGCATATTTGCATACTTCATAGCCCACTCAGTGCTTTCACTGTATGAGGTAAGGAATACATTTTGTGTGTTGTTCTTCTTGCATGTGGTAATTTCACCTTTGTTTTTTCCATCTGTATTTAAGTAACTTGGTAATGGGTGAGACAAGTGGTTTGCTGCAGGGAAGAGCTGCAGATCTAAAGAGAAAATATACTGTATTTACCCAAATGCAAGATGACTCTAATCTAAGACAACCTCCTCAAATAGAACATGTCTGCCAAGGGAAAATGTATTAATCCAAATCTAAGATGACCCCCCAAAAATAAAACATCTGCTAAGAATAAATATTTTACTGTTTCATACTCTTAATACACAAAGCATGTCAGAATCTATTTACATTTACCACTCAGTGTCACTGTCTCCATCTTCGCAGTCAGTGCTGCCTTCTTCCTAACACTTAATCCTAACATTTCCATCCTTTGCACTGTCTTTCCATGACATATCATCATCAGTTCAATCCACTGCATTGGACATATAGCACTTCTTAAAACCCTTCACAGTTACTTCTAGTGAGATGTGCTGCAATGCCAGTATGATCCACACTAACTAAATATTACAGTTATATTTCTGGTTTATAAACTTGAAACTATGAAGAACCACAATTTTCCCCACAGGTAGTGTCATTGGTGTAAAGAATTTAAATACAGTGTGTTCTGAATTTCTGTGTTGTGTCTGTGATCTGGTCAGTCTGAGTTCATCTCTCTTTTTAAGGTTTTTAATTTGTGGTTTGGTCCATGTTTTATTTTAGTGAGTTGTGGTTAATTTTCAGTTTTTCAATAGCCATTTTCCTGTTACTACCCTTGGACTAGATATGTTCTCAGGTACATATCTTAACAAGTTACTGTTCTATGGTGCCCCATGATTGAGAATAACTCAATCTAGAGGGTCAGTTAGGTGCTTCATTGTGTGATTGAACTGAAACACAGCTGGCTTCTGAAATGTTATGCTTCTTTAAAAAAAATCACGTGATGGTCAGAGTTCCAAAAAAAGATGTGTCAGTTAACTTCAGTTGTGCAAAGTTCTTTCATTTGGATTTCTTGACCCTTGAAGATGGGACTGATAAATTGTCCCAAAACACCAGTAAGGAATTGCTACTCTCTGGTGTGTGATAGCTCAGAAGAGCACAGATCTCACTTGACAATTTGGAGATGCAGGTCTGGGTTTGGCCCCGCATGGTCCAGATCAGAGCAGTCTGGTTTGGCACAGTCCAGTTCGGTGCTTTGTATGACCTCACATATTTAAGCACCAAACTTAAGGGAAAAACTCATCTTGCATTCAAGTAAATAGAGTAATTTGAGAAACATAGGTGTAAACCACAAAATAAACATTGGCTTTATAGCAGTAGGATATGAGAATGTGGTGTAAATGCAATTGAGTCAGAACAGGGAGTTGAGGCAGTTTTACATACAAAACAGTAATGAACCTGCAGAGGTTCTGTGGAAGGTGATGAATTCATTGAACAGCTGATGTACTTTTAACTTCCTAAGAAGGAGCCTCTCTCATGAAACAGCAGTTTGTTGTAACCCACACAATTCATTGCACTGAGATTCTTGCATTACTAGACAGTTGGGTTCCAAACACACCTTCTGTCAAAATGTTGTCCCCCCATCCACACACACACACACACCCCCACCCACACCCACCCCCCCCCCCACCCCCACCCACACCCCCCCCCCCCACCCCACCCACACACACACCCCCGCGCCCACCCCCACACCACACACAGACACACACACACACC
>Ga0123352_10000652_pt1 | contig 42655 bp, 40 predicted proteins | sample TergutLab28metaG_FD_89700 | JGI IMG/M metagenome (GOLD analysis project Ga0123352, IMG submission 89700) | Labiotermes labralis P1 segment gut microbial communities from Petit-Saut dam, French Guiana - Lab288 P1 | ecosystem: Host-associated > Arthropoda: Insects > Digestive system > Gut ... | reverse complement strand
GGCTTTATGTCACTCACAAGTTAGTTTGATGTTAAGTACAGATATCAACATTACAGAAACCACATATTCCTGCCAGTTTTAATATGTATTTGGTAATCAATAAGTGTGTAACAGCTGTCAAAGATTCAAACTTCTCTGGCCATTATCTCCGTAACCGTTCAACTTTGAACATCGGTGTTTTGGGTTATATCGGTATACATTAACATAAGGAACACCCTCCCGAAGTCTGGCACATTCCTCCTGGGACACCCTGTATAAACAATAGAGAAAAGTTTACAGAAAGACCAACATGCATTTATGCATGCAACTTGAGTAGTGCAACTTGTTCATCATACATCACTGTGAACAATACTCCAGACCAAAGTTGTAGAGAAAGAGTTGTACCATGCAATATTTCAGGCTTCCACTGCAGTATAGTTGAGATATTCGCCCATTGTGAATGTTACATGGCATCAGCAGTCCAAGAAGAACTGGAATGCCTGACACTTGAAATTGGGGCCAACAGTCTGTGCCTAAACGCTGGTGACCAACTACCAACCTACATGAAGTAACATCCCAGAAGAACAAAGGCCTCACAGGTTTTATATTGACACATTACCAGCATAACAAAAAACAGAACATGTGACAAGAGAAAATACTCTTCTAAGAACTCAGTACTGCCAACTCCACAACCAATGTCCATAATTCAACTACCTCCACACCTCTTCTGCCCATTCTCACAACGTCAGTATCAAACTTAAAACATTCTTAAACTCAGGCTTTATGTGCCATAAAAAGTACTCAATACATCATCAATATTGTCAACTTTGGGCATCCTCTGCACAACCAATTTGAAGATAACTGTTTGGTATGATCTCAGTAACAGAACTGCAATATTATACCTCCTTTTAACAATTACTGAGGAACAGAAAGTTATTATCCACCCGCTATTTCCATCCCTCCCCAGCAGCACTTTGGTACATGACCAAAACTAAGCTACATGTGTGATTAACGGTCAGTGGCTACAAACAAACGGAAAGGCTTCATAATGCTACACACCAACATTTCATTTTGTACTGCCACCACAGGAATGTGACACCTTCGTAAGCCTGCTTGATATGATTTGTTACGAATGCCTGCCTTTATGTGCCAAACACAAAGCTGTCTTGAGGCTCCAATAAACTACTGCCAAGGTCATGAAAATGGCACAGCCTAGCAGCAAAATAACAACCAGCTAAAAGAGTGGATGTTAATGATATGCAGCAGAGTTCACTAGTTTCAGCAAGACATCAAGGAACAACAGAAACCTGCCATACTAGGCACTGCACACATATTGCAGGAAGTGTTAGTGAAAAGTACAGAATGTCTATCATGGGAAATAACACACACTAACAACAGAACACTTGCAACATTAAATACCCTAAAAACAAGGTTTTTTCAGATATATATTTTTAAACATCCTGTATGAAAGTGTTAACAATGATTATCATCATGTGCCCATGGAACATCTTGACAAAATGCAATCCACATCAAACCAAAGTGAACAAGTTACAAAACCTATGCTTAATTAAACAACTCTGTCATGGAATCTCTCTTTTGTTCAGTTATCTTGAGAAACTGTTACGACCTACACAAAGTGTTTCATATCTTTATACAGCCGCTGTTTGCAACATTTTGCTCTGCTAAATAATTAGTGAGTTCATTCAAGAAGTGTGAAGAAACACACATGACTGTTTGTGTATAGCACCTGTTATTTTTTGTCTCATTTAGCCAAAACTGGGAATGTGATGACAATCTTAGTAAGACTACTCAGTATTAAACATGAAATTACATTAAGCAGGTCTTATGACATGCAGACAAATACTCCAAATTCACGGGTATATCTCTGAAACTCCTCTTTGCAAACACAAAAATTAAAACCCTGCTGTAATACTTCCACCAAATCAGACTTGTGTCCTTGTTTTTATGACTTCAGGATGGATAATTGTTCACATTCATAAGATATCAATGGTTAAATAAAATATGCAAGAATAGTGTAAATATGTAATAAGCTGCCACAAACCTAGCAAATATACTGAAAGCAGGAAAAAACTGAAGACTGATATTGTAATGAGGAAGTAACTACTGAGCACTAAATGCACTAGTATTAAACCTGGCAGAATTGCTAGCAAAATAGAATTCTCTGACATGCTACACATCGAGAAACAATAATCAAGACAACTGGCCAACTAATTACTCGAACCAACATAAGGACTTACAGCTATAACACTGATTGATACAATGAACTGTCTACAGGAAATACTACCAAAAACTACAATTTTATTGTAACACATACTTTGTAGTATTTGAAAGATCTCACAAAAACATTCTGTAGACAATGCCTGATTATGATCAGTTGAAACTGAAACATGCAGTGTTGAAATAAATATAAAGTGTTGAGTACGAACAGTGTGCATTTGTATAAGTAAATATGCAGTTACCAGTTGGTGAGAACTGAAGGCAATAGACCCTCACTTCTGGCTTGAACACTCTCGCCGCCATGTCACCAGATCGCACACCTGGCAATCTGATGGCCACATTCCCTCCCTCTCGCTCTTCTCGTTCCTCTACCAGTGCCAGGTTGCCAAACTCTGTCATCTTACGCCGGTTTATGAAATCCTGTCCAGAACATCAAATTACAATGTAAGACACGACCACTGTACCAGCTGCTCAGTGGTTTAATTAACAGGTTGTTATATCAATGCAGTTACCTGCTGAAAGACTTCTTATACCTGTCACAAGGAAATCACACACAATATTAAGATTATGGTGTTCACATACAGACTGTCAATTATATAGTCTGCAGGACAAAACTACACTTTAGTGCAACATGCTCTGGCCATTACATGTGCCACCTAATGGCACGTCATACAAATTGCACAGGAAATACGCAGACATACAATTCCACACAGTTTAAATGAAGTACAGTGTGGAGTCCTGGAGTTTCTTCAAACAGAATATATGCCTGCCAAATGCAAACACTTAATTTGTGCATAAAATATTAAACTCTCTCTCTCTGCTCATGTTTATTCATGCTGTATCTATCCAGAAATACCTAAAAACATGCCATGAGGCTCAGAAAACCACCAACCCAGAATCCAGGAACACTTCAACCCCAGAAGCAAACAAATGAGATACAGATACAGGACCCCACACTTTAGAAACATATAAGGAAATCCTTACTTCAGGGTGGATTCAAGATCTGGCTAAAAGTAATACTGTAAAACTGCAGTCTGAAATAAGACTCAGCATTACAGATTTGTGTGCCCTTAATTTTGATATTATACTTACCTTATGACAACCATGAGAGGTCAAACCATGTACTCTGTGATGACACTGTGACGAAATATACAGTTGTGCCAAATGAGTGACCAGTTACAGCTTTGTATAAACTCGTTAACAAACACAAAAGGATGCCAATACAGAAGATTCAGAGGCGTGCAAACCTCAAACCTCATACTTACATCCACAGCATCAAAGGAACGGTTCTGTGTAATTTCAAACTTCTTTAGTAGCAGAGCTTCATGGACATTGTATATACACACATTCTTTGACTGCCCTCCAGCCAAGATACAGCTGCCATCTGCAGTATAGCAGAGGCTTGTGAATGCTCTGTTAACAAGAAAAAAAAGGAATTTATAAAGACATCGCTCTACAAAAGGCTACACAATACAGTCATGACATCTGTGGTGCACAAGTTTCTTTAAGAAATGGAGTTTATTTATTCACTATGAAACAAAAAATTCACAAAAAATTAAGGACACCATTAAATACAAAATTGCGCAAAGTCTTTATTTACTGTTTATTTAGTCAAACTGTCAGTAGCTCATGGTACACATGGTAACTCGCAACTGCATGCCTCCACTTTAGAATTTTATTCCAAGAACATCCGGTCAGAAATGTCATGTGAATATGACTTTCATTGACAACAGTTACACTTTTATCATTAACAGTGAGATAAAAATGTAAGACTAATCACAGAAGTACATACATAACGTTCTGACTGCTTGTTTTACAATAAAAGTTCAAAATGAACAGCAGCAAACTCAAAATCTGTCCTTCCACGTGCTAACTGAAGGCATGCATCAGCACGCCAGAACCGTCCGTTAGCACAGGGTGCAGCATCCACAATCAAATGGTGCAAATGCATTACACTTCCAGTTGGTACACCAGACCTTTCACATGCCCAACACATGAAGACCTAACATGTTGAATTCCGGTGATCTGGGTACCATTGCTGTGCACTACCACCACCAAACCAGTGACCATGGAAGCAATGCTCAAGATAAATTTTCACAGATGTGCCAGGATGTAGAGTGACAGTGACAGCTGTCACTTCGATAATCTACAGTAATTTCATCAATAAAATCTTCATATAAGTACAATACTTGCTCACATATAAGTCTCATTATTTTGACATTCCGGTAATAATAAACCTGTAACCCATGACAACTGACCCTGTGCACACACACACACACACACACACACACATAACTGTTCTGACTGAGAATGACATCAGAAATAAGATCCTGAAATTACAACATGAAATCATAAATTACCCAGTTCAGCATCATGTAGGTAGACTGATTTGCACTGGGTTCAAGCCCTTACAGTCCCGATGCACCTAGGCCTTATAGACAAGCCCTTTGTGCCCCATATCAGCTCAGGAGCGCCCTGTCCCTTTATCAAAGTTCCAGATGGCCACCAGACTTAAAATCTTAATGTCCTCTGGGTCTAAGAGAGAAACCCAGATATACTACCCTTTCCTCTCAAAACGTTCTGGCAAGCTAATCCCTGCCAGGTTCCCCAATGGGGCCCCTATAGAGAGAGATACCTGCTTACAGGGCATTCTTACATTTCTCTTGATATATCTCTTTAACATATCTTTCAGGGCCCCCATTATGGGAGTCCTCCTTCCAGGTCCCCCTCATGGGGTCCCCTCAGAGAGAGATGCCCTGTTCCTAGAGCCCTCCTTCATTAATCATTCAAAGTCCATGATATATGAGCCCCTCCCCTTCCTGATTCAAGGTTCCCCTCAGACATAAAGGGGTCCCTATGGAAAGAGTCAGCAGCATGTAAGTGAATAGTGCATTGGGAAGTAAGATTTGAAACCAGGATCTATAACTATGAAACAGAAGTACTGCCCACCTCACCATCAGCCATAATAATGAGGTACCATGGTGCCATCAAACGTGGTTCCTGCCATTGCAGTATATGCATCTGTGTTAATTTAATGCACTCATTTTGTCCGCCCACAAGGCATGTCTGACAAATGTGGATAAGCTTCAAAGAGTGAACAATACCATTCACAAAACTAAATCTGTCAGGATCATTCCAGCAAAAGCTTATGGCAAAACAAGTAACATTTGATAAACCACTCTTTCCAAAATTTAGTGGAATCTCTTCTGACTTGAAAAGAATTCTGAATGAATGTTTGTGTGACATTGTTACAGCCTTCTTCACAACGTATGTCACTGATATTCAAGACAGGCACAGTTCTAATCTAATCTGGGCAGGACACCAATTACATATTCTAAATGAGCATGATGTAACTGTCTTGTGTCTCCCCCCCCCCCCCCCATACAGCACTGTGGACGTACCTCAAAACACAAATCAGTCTGTAAGTGCTTCCTCCACGTACTCGCACCCTAGCAATCAACACTATACACACAGTTGTGGGCAGCTGCAATGTTGTTAAACAACGAAAAAAATAAAGAAACTATGAATCCAGTACTAAATGGTTCTGAAGAAGGCAAATTAAAATTAGGATATTTCGACTCAGAACTCTGTCCATCACCTAGTATTCCACACAGAACACAGCGTTTCATAACTGGATCTTTTTACATCTACAGGTGAAGGCGTACAGAGGAACTTACTTAATAAGGTCTGAAATTCTGTATTTGCAATCTTTGTACAGCCTATGACAGTTTAACTACTTCTGTATATGTGCCTAGGGATGGCTTTTTTTTCAGTAGGTGATAACATACAGTATACAGCAAGCAGCCTCCCTTTATCACTGAACTTATCTGAATGGCCTTCAGATTGGGGAAAAGAGTTTTCTCATAAGAAACTTCTGCACCATCGGCATTTATGAACATTAAAGAAATATATGAAGTCCATGAACGCACTTTCCCTGAAGGCTCTTCTTGGCTGTAATGAGGTCCGTATCAGAACGCCCACTGCCCAGGTCATTGCGACCCTCAATACTGCCAACTTGTTGTGAGGTCTTGCAATGAAAATATGTAATTTGTCCATCCAGTGTTGCCACTGCAACTTCCTCTCCATCTGGTTTGTATGTCACACAAAGCCCTAAAGAAGGAACATATTTGTTTAATTACAGGTTCATTGATTCACTTGGGTGAATTTAAACATAGGCCAACATTTAATTCAAAACTTGCCAACTCCAGCAACTTGAATAGAGAAAACAAACATTTCTATCAAATTTATGATAAATATAGATTCCTGTTTTGATTTCTTCAAGTCTGACCTTTTATTTCATAAGTTTGTGTGGTTACTGAACGATAGGTTGGCAAGAGCAAATTTACTAATTTGTTGTACATTGTTCACTCCATGCATTATGATGCATTAAAACTTCATTAATACCAACAAATGCGCAATTCTATAATCTATGTACTCCTTCTATAACTTGGCTCCGACATGTTTCAGCATTTTTAAATCACCATCTATCATTCAAGCCTTTACATAATGGTGGTATTCAAAAGGCAGATAATACACTGTGGACTCCTGTACTTTCTGATAGCAAGTGGAAATAATTTATCAGTACCAGCTAAGAATTTCTAAACAACTGCACACTAATTTATCAGTACCAGCTGAATATGTATACAACAGCACAGTAATTTTTCAGTAGCAGCTGAGAATTTCTAAACAACAGCACAGTAATTTATTAGTACCAGCCGAATTTGTACACAACAGCGCAGTAATTTTTCAGTACCAGCTGAATTTGTACACATCACAGTAATTTATCAATGCCAGCTGAGAATTTCCACACAACAGCACAGTAATTTATCAGTACCAGCTGAATTTGTACACAACAGCGCAGTAATTTTTCAGTACCAGCTGAATTTGTACACAACACAGTAATTTTTCAGTACCAGGTGAATTTGTATACAACAGCACAGTAATTTTTCAGTACCAGCTGAATTTGTACACAACAACATAGTAATTTTTCAGTACCAGCTGAATTTGTACACAACAGCATAGTAATTTTTCAGTACCAGCTGAATTTGTACACAACAGCACAGTAATTTTTCAGTACCAGCTGAATTTGTACACATCACAGTAATTTATCAATGCCATCTGAGAATTTCCACACAATAGCACAGTAATCTATCAGTACCTGCTGAACATAAGCGCAGTAATTTTTCAGTACCAGCTGAATTTGTATACAACAGCACAGTAATTTATCAGTACCAGCTGAATTTGTACATAACACAGTAATTTTTCAGTACCAGCTGAATTTGTACACAACACAGTAATTTATCAGTACCAGATGAATTTGTACACAACAGCACAGTAATTCACCCAGTCCCCAGATATCACCTACAGTTTATACAATTTCACAGCATCATTCACAGATCACAGCAGAACCACTTATCACAGTCTATAATGTTCATCATTAACCCTGCGACTGCAGCTTGTAGCAAGACAGCTGTGACTGCAGCTTGTAGCATGACAGCATATATGCACATTTATGGACAGAAATGGATAACATCATGGTCTGCTGGGGTGTAATGCCATTTGGTTTGGAAGTTATGTACCCATGTGCAAAACCACAACCCTGATGAGAGAAATTACAAGAAAGGAGACTCAACCTTCACTGACATACCATCTGCAGTAAGTTCAATGGTATCATGGCTACTACCAGACTCAACAGCATTCCACAACTTGAGCGTTTTATCCCAGCTGACAGAGGCAAGAGTAGTGCTGGCAGGACTTGGACTGAAAGCCACACTAACAACTGGGCCCTCATGACCACTCAGTACCTGCAAACACACATGGCAACAGTAGCCAGACAACATAGGCAATGTGGTACAACCTAGGGTTCTGAAGGACTGTCACATGTACCTTCAAAACTCCTATACCTTCACCACAAGTCCTTAAAATTAACACAGTAATCAGTAAAAGTTCTTACTATGAAGAACCATTCAAGAAACAAAGAACAAGATGTTACGAACATTCCTAATATCTCTCGCACATTTCACATTACTAGTTTGCATTTGTTTTGTCACACAGGACAGACATAACAATAATTTATGCAAATAATGTCACCATTAGAAGTGTCAGACTTTAAAGTAAAATGTGAACATAGAAAACATTAAGAATGTGGTGCAATCAAATATTTCTGGTCTGTACTTATTTTTCCACAAACACGACACTTGCCTTCTTATCAATGCTGTCCCCTCTGAAGTAATCTTCTTGAGACTTTATTCAGTGGGGTCAGCAAATGTGCCACCATTCAAAGCATTTTGCAAAGTACACCATTTGCAACATATCAAATATGCCCTGGATTTTACTTTGGTCATGGTTATGTCATTAAGTCTCCTTCCCCTTACCACACTGAGTTTTGGAAAAGGAAATAGGATACAACACACAAAAACTGGTCAGCAGGGAAGGTGTGGAATGATAATCATTTGTTGTTCGTTAGAAAGTCATGCACATGTGAAGCAGAGCGAGCTGATGCACGGTCACAGTGCCGTACAGATTTGGCAACAATTGAAGACATGTTCATACAGTCTTTCAAACTGCTCCAAATTAACCCAAAAGGAACTCCCAAAAGGTTAGAAAATTCATAATTAGTGTATCTTACGTTTCTAAGGACAAGTTCCATCCTACACTCTAACCATCTTTCCATCTGTTCGGCTCACTAATGTTCATCCCAAATGTTCGGCATCTTGAAAAAAGGTCATGCCATTTTTTTAAACCGAGAACCTACTCAATAACTTGTGTTCTTACCTGAAATTAGTGAGGAGGTCAACAAGATAACCATAGTTGCAAGGAAACTGAAAGATGAGGGATTTGAGGATTTGCAGCACAATGAAGTAGCAGAGCTTCTCAAAGCTCACACTGCGGAAGTGTCAGAATAAGAGACTGAGTGCCTGGTCACAGCTGACAAGGGAGAAGAATGAGAAACTGACTATCAAAATAAAGCACATGAACAAGACTAACAGTCTTTCCAGTATCAAGGAAATGGAACTGGCCAACTTCATTGTGTTTAAAAATGGGAAGAATGAACCATTACATTATCAAGAGATACAGAAATTCTGAAGGAAAATGCATCAAACAACTACCCTTAATTTTTTCCCCCAAAAAAATCCAAATAAAATTGCACATTATTAGCAAATACATGTATTTTATTACATCTGACATGTTGAATCATGCAGCTTTTGTGACATTTATATGTGCAATAAGTGAAATATATAAGAATGTACAGTTGATGCAGTAATGCACAAAACACTGACCATATACTCATATATCCCTGTATTCAACAAATGTGACTGTTTTCAGGAATATAAACACTATGGCTAGTGACAAAAGGTCTGTGGTATTTATTATTATTACTATTAAGAGCGCAGAGCCAACAACCCACACGTAAAGCATGCTAAAATTAAGTGTATTGCCTCACAAAGAATACCACAAAACAGTGAATACATGTGACATGCTATGGACCATGTCAGACAATGGATATAAACCAACAGTGAGAAAAACAGTGCCCAGTGACAGTTAACAATTACCAGATGGGATTGGATTCCTTACCGAACTGCTACACATAACGCTACAGAAGCAGAGCGCAGCCCCAGGAATAAAGATATGTATACGCGCACATACAAACAATCCAGAACCAACAGACTGAACACAAGGATCACCACAGGAACAGAGGACAGGAAGCACATGCAACCCATAGCTAACGCTCATCAGCGTTAGACATTGATGAAGGACAGACAATAAGGCGAAAACCCACATAGGACAGCTGCAACAATAGACACCTATGCGAGCTTTGCACCCCAAGCTAGCACACACCCACATCACAGAACCCCCCCCACAGCCACGTTTCTTAATAGTAATAATAATAAATACCACAGATGATGAGATCTCACCATCGTGACATAACAGCATAATTCTTATAAAGCACTAATACTCTTTCGGAGGAAAACCTGATGATGGCCGGAGTAGGCCAAAACATGTAGTTGTTATCATCCTCTAATAAACATCATTAGATAAAACTGTTGTGTTATTCACTAAATACCTGTACCTATTTATTCAAACCTGATCCTACATATTCTGGGAGGGTTTACTTTTTAGAAATTCTCAATTCTTTTTTCACTTATGCTAAACTCTTCAATCAAAGATTAAGGGGAAGTCACACATACCAAGACATCATTCATCCCTCCTGAACTGCTACACACCCCAGTAATCCTCCATAGCATGATCCTGATTCACTGATAGTACTTTCTCAAACGGTAGTTTTAACAGAAAGCCATGAGATGGCACTAACTTCACGTTGCTACAGCTTGTTGATAAAATACCTATGAGATAAGGATAAATCATGAAAGTACTGGATGATAAAACTCTGTGCAATGTTACACCAAGAGTATGTAACAAAAGTGTGAAATTAGTGTTGTGACTCTGAAAACATCAACACTGACAGGGTGGATTACCCTAGACATTGTCAAAAAATGTAAGACTGTCTCTACCACACCTTACCACCACATTCACGTAAACAACTGTGCCAAGGACGTGCGCTTTTACAACTGTATTACATAAATGAATTACTAATATTTCACTGCTACACTGCTTTTTAACATGTTGTGAACTACAGGGAGAAATAACGAACCCTATTCTGCACCACACCAGACAGTTACATTCCAAACACACATTTCCACATACATTCATAAGCAAACAAGTATCTACCTCCAGCAGTCGGCCCATCTTTATAGACCACAAATAAATTTCAAAGACATCATGTCCACCAGCAGCTATGAACTCTCCAGATGAATCCAGAGCTACACAGGCAAACTGCACTGGTCGTGGAGACGTAAACGTGCGGAAGTTGCGATACCTGAAAAAGTAACCTAAATTTAATGTCGACTGTCTTATAACAAGGTCATAACTAGCTCCTTGCAGCAAGGTCCCTCTTGAGAAGCCAACAGCTTCCACACCTTTTATAAAACCCAAAGATGAATTACCACGTTCACAAGCGCCTACAACTGGTCCATATCCTGGGTGAGATGAACACAGCACAAAAACACGTCCCCACACATTTCATTAGGTACTTTTAAAATTATCCCACCAATAACATTCCAGTTATGTGTCATGGGTCAACTCCACTTCATAGCTCAAAAGCCTGATCCTTGAGTTGATAGGATGTTTGGAAAGTATCTATCTACAAGTATGCTAAGTCTAAACTGGATAAAACATTTCTGCATTTTTTAACCTTTTACTTATGCGTTGTGGGCCAGGTAGCTCAATTGGTATAGCGACTGACTATGGGCTGGATGGTCCGGGATCAGACAAGATTTTCTGCATGTCCAGACCGGCCCTGAGGCCCACCCAGCCTCCTGTACAATGGGTACTGGGTCTTTCCCGGGGGTAGAGATGGCCAGGGCGTGGGGCTGACCACCCCCCACACCCATCCAGTGCCGAGGTCCTAGAAAGAGTAGAGTTAAACCTCTGCTCACCATAAGGGCCTTCATGGCCTATAAACAGCGTGAAAACCTACCTACTTATGTGTTTCCTTACCATTTGCCAGTAAATGATGTGTTCTAATTTTTAAAATATCTGTGACACACAATTTCATTCATGATGAATAATCCAAAACAAGCAAATATATATGTTCATTCTAACTGAAGCAGAGTTGGAGAATGCTGTCTGCACGTCAGTTAGGCACAGCAACCAATGACAGTGTACAAGCGGTCATTTCTGGTGCCTCTGCTCATCTATTCAAAGGCATAGATTCCTTTTCAGAAGTGGTATTACCCACATGGCGGGTTCTGTCACCTCAGTAACAGCATGACATGACTGTGACACAGTAAGAGGTGGGGACTAGGTCCAATATTCTTCACAATCCCAAAATTTCATCCTTGGTACAGTTAAAGATGTTAATGGGCATAAAAATTCACACAAAGAAACCTGAACAGGAAAGAATCAGCACCATCAGAACAACTGTCGCAAAATCAAACAAAGTCTGGTGAAGACAGGCTTAAACGGACAAGAAATTGTGCTGCCCAACCAAGATTCAAGACACATCCATTGAAAATAAAAGGCAAGAGCTCTCCTACTGAACCAATCACCAACCACCAAGTACTGTGGCTTAAAAATTGGACAGTTGCAGGCATTCATCAAGAATATCCACTTAAGCCTCCATGCATGTTACAATGTCAAATTGCATGCATACCATTTTGTTGATGTGTACCAGAGTGCTGTTAAGTCCTTAGCCTGACCAGGAAGGAAACAAGCTCAGAAGCATGTCAGGGGCATGCGCGATTTCATCAAAATTGAGATGCGAGCTGTCATCAAGTTTCTTTTCCTGCAAGGCAAGGCGCCAAAGGAAATTCATGCCATTCTGACAGAAACATTAGCTTGTTTCCTTCCTGGTCGGGCTAAGGACTTATCACCACCCCCTGTATTAACTGTTAACAGCCAAATGGGAAAACACCAGCCCACTAAATGTAACTCTTATCAAACAAGATGGAACACATACTGCTCAGGTAGATGCATCACCATTAAAATGAAATTACCTCCAGCTATCTGCAGATAAATTGCAATTTAAGGTCAGACAATAAAGGCTACCAGGAGGGACTTTGTGAACATGAGAGGGAGAGTTTTGTCTTGTACATGACACATGTCAGTAGGCCAAGTAGCTCAGTTGGTATAGTGACTGACTATGGGCTGGACGGTCCGGGATCGTATGCCGGTGGGGACGAGATTTTTCCACCCGTCCAGACCAGCCCTGGGGCCCACCCAGCCTCCTGTAAAATGGGTACCGGGTCTTTCCCGAGGGCAAAGTGTGGCTGGAGCGTGCTGCTGACCACTCACCCCCTTCCAGTGCCACGGTCATTCAAGAGTAGAGCTATACCTCTACCCACCCTCTGGGCCACACCAGGCCTGTAATGGGAACACTTTACCTCACATGATACATGTCAAGTGAAAAGTCTGAGAAAAGCAGTAACAGAACGGTAGTAGAATAAAAAGTGAATTCACTATAATGGAGGTTATAATGAAAATTAGAATATATTAAATGTACAACTGTATTAATTTCATCTCCCTTTGTATTCTGCGTGATGGCTCCCCTAGAAACACTCCCCACCCGGAGATCCGAGTGGGGGAGTAGTTTACCTCCAGATTGTTTTGTCTCAAGTGGAAAGGTTAGGGAAAGATTAGCAGTGGGTAAACAGGCCACACAGAAAAGTTTGATAGGCAAAGATTTAACCTGAGGAAGCTAAACGAGCTGGAGGTTAGGGAACAGTATCAGATTGAGATTACAAATAGGTTTGCAGCTTTGGGGAACCTGAACGATGACGTAAATAGGACTTGAGAGAACATTAAAGAAAATATCCAAACCTCAGTGAAAGAGAGTCTAGGCCTGCACAAATTGAAGCAGCATAAACCATGGTTTGATGAAGAATGTTTAGGTTTTTTGGATCATGGGAAGCGGGCTAAAATGCAGTGGGTACAGGATCCAAGCCAAAGCAATGTAGATAATCTGAACAATATAAGACATGAAGTTAGCAGACATTTCAGGGGGGAAAAAAGGCATATCTGAGAGCTAGAATTGAGGAAATTGAAACTAACAGTAAGAACAAAAACATTAGGGACTTGTATAGGGGCATTAATGACTTTAAGAAGGGGTACCAGCCTAGATGTAATATAGTAAAGGATGAGAAAGGTGACCTGGTTGCAGACTCCCACAGTATTGTGGCTAGGTGGAGGAATTATTTCTCACAGCTATTCAATGTGCATGGGGTTAAGGATGTTGGGCAGGCAGAAATACACACAGCAGAACCACTTGTACCTGAGCCATGTGCATCTGAGGTTGAGTTGGCTATCAACAAGCTAAAAAGTCACAAATCGCCAGGTACTGATCAAATACTGGCAGAACTGATTAAAGCAGGGGGTAGAACAATTTGCTTGGAGACTCATAAACTTATTACTTCTACTTGGAAGAACGAGAAACTGCCTGAAGAGTGGAAGGAGTTGATCATAGTACCTATTCATAAGAAGAGGGATAAAACAAACTGTAGTAAGTATAGGGGCATATCACTTTTGCCAACCACTTACAAAATTTTATCCAACAACCTGCTCTCAAGGTTAATTCCTTATGTGAAGGAAATTATCCGGGATCATCAATGTGGCTTTCGACACAACAGGTGCATTCACCAAGTACTTGAGAAAAAATGGAAATAAAATGAAGAAGTTCATCAGCTCTTTATAGACTTCAAAAAAGCTTATGATTCAGTTAGGAGGGAGGTCTTATATAAGATTCTCATTGAGTTTGGTATCCCTAGGAAACCTGTAAGGTTAATAAAGATGAGTCTGACTGAAACATACAGCAGAGTCCGGGTAGGCAAGAATGTGTCTGACAGGTTCCCTATTAGGAATGGTTTGAAACAAGGCGATGCTCTATCACCAATGCCTTTTAACTTTGCTTTAGAGTACACCATTAGGAGGGTTCAGGTAAACCAGGATGGCTTGAAACTAAATGGTACACATCAGCTGCTGGCTTATGCCGATGATGTTAATATATTGGGAGGAACCATACATACTCTAAAGGAATACACAGAAGCTTTAGTAGCTGCTGCAAGGGAGATTGGACTGGAAGTAAGTGCTGATAAAACTACGCACGTGGTTATGTCTCGAGATCTGAATGCAGGATGAAATCACAGTGTCAGGATAATAATAATACCTTTGAGAGGGTGGAAGAGTTTAAATATTTGGGAACAACTTTAACACATCAAAATTCTATTCCGGAAGAAATTAAGAGCAGATTGAGGTTAGGAAATGCTTGCTATCATTTGGTGCAGAATCTTTTGTCTTCTAGGTTGCTATCCAAAAATTTAAAGATTAAGATACATAGAACTATAATTTTGCCAGTTGTTTTGCATGGGTGTGAAGCTTGGTCGCTGACATTGAGGGAGGAAAGGAAGCTGAGGGTGTTTGAGAATATGGTGTTGAGAAGAATATTTAGACCTAGGAGGGACGAGGTGACAGGGGAATGGAGGAGATTGCATAACGAAGAGCTAAATGATCTGTGCTCCTCACCCAAAATTGTGCGGGTGATGAAATCTAGAAGAATGAGATGGGCTGGGCATGTGACATGCATGGCTGAGGAGAGGGGAGGCGTATAGGGTCTTGGTGGGGAAACCAGAGGGAAACAGACCACTGGGGAGACCTAGGCGTAGGTGGGTGGATAATATTAGGATGGATCTCCAGGAGGTGGGATGTGGGTATATGGACTGAAATGGGCTGGACCAGGATAGGGACGGGTGGCGGAGGCTTGTGAGTGCGGTAATGAACCTTCAGGTTCCATAAAATGCGGGGAATTTCTTGACTAGCTGCAAACCAGTTAGCTTCTCAAAAAGGACTCTTCACCATGGAGTAAATATGGAGTACAACTGTATTAAAGAATGCTACACATGTTTTTTACATACACAAAATACAGACATATGTATGTATGTACAGCTATGTTAAAGTATAGATTAGTTCAACATTAATATGTTGTGTATATCAGTAATTAACATTAAAGTACAAGAGCTTTTGAAAACTTCTGTACAAAGTAAGCTTGCTTGGTGCAGTCAGTTGTCCTATTGTATTTATAATTATCTCGAAGGCAATATTTTACTTTGTATTAAACATCAGTATCTGTCCTTCATTGTAATTATGTGTGTCCCACAGTGATTCAATGAGGAGGATATTATCACAGTGAACACACTGTACCTCATCATATCATATGCAATGTGAGTGACTCATCTTGTCACATCAAATATGCTGGTAGTTCCATCAAAAGCTAACAGCCTAAAATTGTCATATCATATGCTCTAACAATGCCACCAACAGTTACTAAACTTACTGTCATATCATATGTTCCAACAGTAACATTCAAGAGTTAACGGACTAACCTTGTCATATATATCATATGCTCTAACAATACCATCAACAGTTACTAAACTTGCCATCAAATCATACGGTCCAGTACTAACATTCAACAGTTAACACACTCACCTTGTCATATCATATGCTCTAACAGTACCATCAACAGTTACTAAACTTACTATCATACCATACGGTCCAGCAGTAACATTCAACAGTTAACAGACTCACCTTGTCATATCATATGCTCTAACAGTGCCATCAAGAGATGCTGAAATTATGAATTTCTTGTTGTGGCTAAACTGCACACCACAGATGCTTGAAGTATGTTCATGAAATGTCACAAAGCAGAAGCCGGTGCTAGTATTCCACAGCTTCACCTGCAGTGGAAGATACAGTTGCTTTTAACACACTAAAGACTGCACACAACATGAATAATTCACTAGACAAACTCAAGACTTAATCTGAAACTTGTTAATTCTATGAGATGGGAGTTCATCACAGCAGTAAATGTTAAGGGTACGCAATTTTGGACTGTGATGTCACATAATTTCACTGCTCTAAAACAGTGGCATTTATCAGATTCCTGGCATCACATCCTACAATCTTTGTTAGTTCTAGTAAGTCAAAAAGAAGTATTTCTGACCAGACTAAACCAGTAAAGTTCCAGTTCTTTACCTTAGACAACAATCATAACGTAATGACAATAACACTCTGCTACTTCTTAAAGACACACAAAATACGGTAGAATTCCATTAATCCAGCACTCCTGAGAGTTTTGAACTTGAGGAAAGTAGTCCCAAGACCAAAATTTAAATCACCTGTAACTTACAGTGTGTATACTGATTACAAGAATTTACCTTGGGTTATGTGGACCTTACTGAGCCCATTAAGCTATTATAGTGGCTTCAAATATCCAAAGATGACTAAAAAAGGTATTGCTGGCAAGACGAAACATGTAAGTTTCAATGACTGCTTGGAAACTTCAAATACTTAGAAGGCTTGTAAGAGGCAGAAACTGGAGACAGGTTACAAAGTCCGTCACAAAAGAAGTGAAACTGATTTTAAAAAAATAGCTTTTGGAATTTTTACAATTCAACGTGATCTTTACAGAAAATCCTTTCAGAAGTGACACACTGCTGGAGGCAGTCCTTCCACTCCTGAAGGCATTGTTAGAAGTCTTCTTCTATGAGGTCCTGCAGTACATCAACTACAGCTCTCTTATAATGTTGCTGAATATCTCAAAATGTCCTCATGGGTGGTTCTTGATTGTCAGGAAGGAAAAAAGTCACATGGGAACAGATATGGGGAAAGTTGTGGCTGCAGAACCACTGCAGTGTTCTTGGATATCAAAAAACTTCCACACAGACAACACATTGTGACAAGACATTCTGTCATGATAGAGAAGCCAAGCATCAGCAATGTCTGTTCAAATGCACAGAATCCTTTTCATAGCTGTCCAAGCACTTCTCAACAAGTCTGGGTACCAGTTCAACCTTGAGGCACAAACATTTTGTGCGCCAATCCTTGTTAATAGTAAATAAATAAGTAACAACTTGATTTTTGATTTGCTATTTCTCACTTTCTTTGGCCATAGTGAGTTTTTGATATGTCATTCTTCACTCTGGAATTTTGTTTTGCCATCAAACTTCCTGTCAATTACTGATCACACCTTATCAGATCCCACACCCTCTCCATGTTTTCACTTCTTTTTGTGACAGGTTTTCCTGCATGTGGTTCACCTTCAACTATTTCCTGCCCTTCCAGAGAGTCCTTGCGCAACTGAAAAATGTGCACTTGGGATAAAGCTTTGTTTCCATCAGCTTTTTTCAACTTGTCATACATTTCTGTTGCATTTTGGATGAGTCTGTTGCAAAATTTGATGGCATAAAGTTGCCTGATATTCCTGTGTGTCTATTTTTTCATGATGCAGTCAACCAACACACTGCTGTTTAATTCACAAGTCCTTGGTACACAATGAATGCATTGAGTCGCATTTAGTCTTGCTCTAGTGTCAATGTTCCAAACTTCAAGTTGGACTGCAATGTTGATGCCCAGTGTTGCCACACTGCATTCAAAAAAATCTGTCCCATTACCTTGGTGACACCCTGCATACAACATTTGATCATCAACTATCTATGATACAAAGAAATGGAAGGACCAATTATGATCATTTGTGGCATCAGGCAAGAGCATGAAAGACCTTTTCAAGTGACAGACATTGAAAGATCCTAAATTAGATCATTTGGACAAGGTAATGTGTAAGAGCTTCACAGCAATGTGTTCTGATGGCAAACCCATGACTGGGCCTATGATAATTGAAAAAGATGTCTTGTCAGATTAAATGAAATTAACTGTCAAGTATATATGTTCCACAGTCATATTCATTCGCCCACTAATGAAGCCGCATCATTACACATTAACAGTGTCGTTAACTAAACCACAAAGTCTTCACCGAATTCCAAATACATTCAAATGTTAATTTTTCATTCTATTTCAGTGCTCTATTACAATATAACTCTGAAGCACATATTACACAATATACGCATAAACATGTAAATAAAACATTCTTCTGGTACATCATCTAGAACAGAACATGTTTTATGGTAGTTTTCTTTGCTTATTCCTTTTCTTGTAGGCAATATGAAGCTCTAGAATGTTAAAACATCATTTACAATTCTTTCCACTGCACAGACCTGTGAAGTGCACACTATGTACTTACACAAACAATATACAGAGTTTTGACGTTTTGCTGACCGTGCATCTCAGTATTTAACCAACTTGATGCACAAAATTTGTTTCACGATAAGTTTTATTTCGTGCCTCTACATGTTTCGAGCACATGTGCTCATCATAAGGTGTGATGATACCAGAGGCTGTGTAATGTAATTTTGACCTCCTGATGATGAGCACATGTGCTCAAAACATGTAGAGGCATGAAATAAAACTTATTGTGAAACAAATTTTGTGCATCAAGTTGGTTAAATACTGAGATAAATATAAAGAGTATTACCTCCTGATGATAAGCAGTAAGCCTGCTCAAAACAAGTACAGGTTAATTACTGAAATAAATTGAAAGTAAATAGTGCATCCTGTTGGTTCACATTGTACGGATATATCACAGTGCACGGTCAACAAAACATTAAACTGGTACGAATGTTTGGCAGTAAACTTCTGCAGACATAAGCAGCAGTTTCTCTGAAATTACACCTGTTTTCTGTCCTACACAGCATCTCACCCTCGCCAAAGAAGACCATAACCTCAATATCTGTCACAATAAGCACCTCAAACATGAACTGGCCAATGGTCATCCAAAAAAGACTGCTCACCTTACCATCCTCCCCTCCAGTAACTATGTACTGTCCGTCGGGAGAGTAGGCAAAGCATGTGATGTTGTTGAAGTGGCCCTGTTGTTTCATGACATATGTCTCACTCTGCCACTCCCATACTAGCAACTGTCCCAAGCCAACACAGCCCAGGGCCACCCAGTCTCCAGTGCTGTTTAAAGCTACAGATGAGATATGCTGATCAGAGATACTGGAACAATAGCATCAGCAATAAAAAAAAAATGCAAAGATTCCAAAAAGAAAAGATGACATTATTTGTGCTTAATTACTTCCAAATACACTTGCATATCAACAAAATTACATCGAATCCATCAAAAGAGACTTCTGACAATGTAAGGTTTCTCTTGTCTGTAACTAACAGCGCAGAGAAAAATTTAGTATTTTAGTAGTTTTCATGCCCAGATTCATCCACAGCCCCATGTTCAGATGCTATGATCCTTTGATTCATACTGTTTGTACTTTTTCTGCTGTCATAACAATGGAGTAAATTCCTCTGAAACACCTATCTACCAGACCACACGGTGTCACACCCCAAAAGACAGCAATCTTCATCAGTATCAGAAGGTCTATAATTTATCACATTGCTATGTACAACAACAAAGCGAAAATGCACATTTCCAAAATTTGTCATGCCAAGCTCTGCACACCAACATGTCAGTACTGATGACAGCAGAGAGGTTATATACAGCCTCCTAGCTCATCCAGTCCTGCAGGAGTAACTGCCCTATGCAGGGCCTAGGTATCCACTGGTCCACCATAGCTCATCCTAACCTCTCCACCACAGGCCCTGACAATGGACCGCCATCCCATATGATTCATTCCAAACACAACGCTTGTATGTAACATGCCACCTGTCCTCCCTGGCTCACTTCAACCCTGACAATACAGGCAACACATCCCTTACAAAACAGTGGTACCGGTCTACCACATCACACTGTGTCGCATCCCACACGACTGATTTACCATATTTACTAGGATCAAGGGGAGTTGGCCGGGCTGTACGGGGATCACCATGTTACTGAGAGGTGACACTGGTGGCCTGAGGAGGACTCTAGCTATTCTCTAGGGGTGGTAGATGCGGATTATAGCCTCTCTATGCCCAAGACCGTCTGTGTGTGGTGAAAAGCCACATCCTATGAGTGGTGACAGTGGTGACCCTGTTGCGCAGAACACAGCTGATCTAAAGGAGTAAACCTTGAAAAACAATCCCCAATCCTATGGTCTTAGTGCCGTACCTAAGGGATGAATGGCAGTGGGTGAGTCTGTCTTTAACAGCACCCTCTGGGATACCAGGCAACCTCCCAGTTGTGTTTAAGCCTTGCCAAGCATAGGGGCACTGCTTGGTGGACCATATATTTCCCCTAATCCCGTGGGATCGAGATTGAAAGTAAATTAGATTCTAAGGAGAGCTCCACAATAGAGGACTCCAGTGAGGATTCTACGATGGGCTCCAGTCAGGGGGAACTTCATTAGAAGGCATCTATACATAAAGACTTAGATATTCATATCTGAGTTCCTTCTTTTTGGACCCAGAGGACATTAGGAAACTAGGTATGCGGGGGCCATTTGGAACTTCGCTAAAGGAACAGGGCTCCTATAAATTAATATAGAGTATGGGGCACAAAGGGCCTGTTTTAAAGCCTAGGTGTATCGGGCCCAGAAGGGCCTGAACCCAATTATTATATTCTATTCTACCATATTTACTCAAATGCAAGACAAGGTTTTTTCCTTCAATTTGGCGCTTGAATATATGAGGTTGTCTTAAATTCGCTTATGAAGCGTCAAACTGGACTGCACTAAACCAGATCGAACTGAACTGGAGCCAAACCAAGGCTTGCAATGCCAAACTGTCGAGTGAGATATGCACTCTTCTGAGATATTACGCAGCATAGAGATGTAATTCCTTACCGACGTTACGGGACATCCTATCAGTCCCATCTTCAAGGGTCAAGAAATGCAAAAGAGAGAACACTGCATGACTGAAGTTAACTGACAAATTCTTCTTCTCTGTAATTTGCCCATCATCTAATTTTTTAAAGAAGCACGACGTTTCAGAAACCGGCTCTGTTTCCGTCTTTGGTAAAGAAGCACCTAACCTGCACCACACCTTAGACTGAGCTATTCTCAATCACTTGACCCCACAGAAACAGTAACCTGTTAAGATATGCACCTAAGCACAAATCTAGTCCAAGGGTAGTAACAGGAAAATGGCTATTGGAAAATTAAAAATTAACAACAAGGCTAAAATATAAAACTTCGCCAATCCACCATTAGCAACCATAAAAAGAGCCATGAACTCAGACTGACCAGACCAGAGACACAAGACACAGAACCAGAACACATATATTTAAAACACTAATGCCATCTGTGGTGAAAACTGTGATTCTTCATGGGTTCAAGTAAGTTCATAAACCAAACCACATAAATGTAGTATTTAGTCAGTGTGGATCATAACAGCATGACAATGCATCTCACCAAAAGTGATTGTGAAGGTTGCTTGGATACCCAACACAATCCAATGGGACTGATGATGATATGTTGTGGAATGGCACTGAAGAGGATGGGTGATGTTAGGAGTGAGTGTGAGGAAGATGAAGGCGCTGACTGTGAAGATGGAGACAGTGACACTGATTCATTAAGGCAGTTAGAATCTGAAATGATCTGTGCATTAAATTTATGAAATTAATAGTAAAATATTTCTTCTTAGCAGAAATTTTATTAGTTTTTTTTTTTTTGGAAAGGGGAGGGGGGTGTCTTAGATTGGAAAAATACATTTTTCCTTGGCAGACGTGTTTTATTTGGGGGGTGTCTTAGATTAGAGTCATATTGTATTCAGGTAAACATGGTATTATCCTTTCTAGGTAATAACATTCCCATCAAAAGCAATAAAAAACATGTATTGGTCACAGAGAACTTCTTAAACAATGAATTCTTCAAAATCAAATACAAAACATTAACCTTGAGTAAAGTTTTAGAAACCACATACTTATTTACCCAATTACAAAATTTTTTTTAAAACCAGTCATCTTAAAAATTTGGGACAGGATCACATTATAATCATACATGTTCTGCACTGGCAGTTTCCTGAATACTAGAGACTGTCAATGGGGGTCACCCTATTGTCACCCAAATATGGTACTTTGAACTTGCTGAGTCAAGAGAACACCTTAACCCACTGCTAAAATCATCTCACAGATGTGGATGACTGCTCTGTCTAAAGATAGGTCTCAAAGACATTTCCAAATGTTCACTTGGATTGTCCTGGCATCAGGAGAGACAGCCTTAAACTCTTACAGTTTTTCTTTCACCAAACATGTGTTTTATTTTACAAAAAGGCAAACTGCCTGTTAAATGTAACTGCAGTGGCAGACTGCAAGCTCTGTCAAGGAGCAAAGATCATACCTGAGTGAGTGAATGTGATTCACCTCAGGAAGCTCATGCACCAGGAATGATCCATTTGAGAAGCCTGTGATAAGAATGTGGGTGTCCTTGTGATACACAGCACAGGTGAGCTTGACATCACGCTGCTCTCTGACCAGGTCACATAAGTAATGTCGTGCTAGACGCTTGTAGAACAGCTTGCTGCTGTTAACAGGCTCTGTTACCAAGGACAAATTAACATATTACAAACACCAGAAGACCATAGGCTTTTATATGTTTGCAACAAAAAGGTAAAGCTTTCTCTGTCTGTCCACACAATGAAGGCATACAGGGGGAGTACAGGTGTAGCTCTGCTCATAATAAACCTTGACAGTAGATGGAGGTGAACGGTTATCTTCAAGCACCAGGTGCTTTACCCCTGGGAAAAAAAACCTAGTACCCCGTGAATAGGAGGCTGGGTGGGCATCCGAGGTGGTCTGAAATTTTGGAGAACAGAAAAATCTCTTGGCTCTACTAAGTTTCAAATCCCAGACTATCCAGCCCATAGCATAGTCACTATATCAACTATGCTACACTGGCACTTGTTTGCAAAAGTAGTTTAAAAAACAAATTCAACAGCTATGCTGAATCTGACTGCTGCAGTTCACAATGCAGCAGTCAATGGATATTCAAATTGTGGTACAGTGTTGCTGCTGCTGCACACAATGAAGGCAAATGGGGGAACAGAGGCAAGCACCACTCATTCTTAACCTCAGCAGTAGAAGGTTGGTCAGCTTCACACACCAGCTGCTTTGCCCCCAGAGAAAAAGTCAAAGACATCCACTGATCAATCAGTTGAGAGGAGCCGGGAAGCTTCATAAATGAGACAGTATCTTGACTTCGTGAGGAAGTAAACACAAATCCTCAGATGTCAAGCCCAGTGGAGAGAACATATATACTAAGAAAGACACTACAATTAACATTGAAAGGCAACAGTCCTATGTAACGATGCACACTAAGATGGTTCCGGAAGATAATGAAAAACACAAAGAACAGAGGATCTAGTACAAAACTGAAAATTAAAAACTGTGGGAATACAAAAGAGATTGGGGACTTCTTGTCCTGTAATATGTATAAAACAGAAGCAGTGCTAGAAGATGGTATAAAAATTTGAAAAGCATTCATATTTCACTGCAAACCTCCACATGATATTGGTGAAAGTACTTCTATTTGCAATGAGCAGGATCATTCAAACCTAAGCTTACCTGCTGTTACCTCTTCTACTGCACGGTTCTCCTCAGCTCTAGAGGTGTCAATATCATCTTCACTGTCACTATGTGTTTCTTCTCTGGTCTTCTTGACAGGTGGCTCCCATGGCTGAAGAGAGTCAAGGTCAATACTGCACTCCCAAACACACAGCTGTCCATTGCGACTTACTGTTGCCATGTCCAAGGATCCCTTCTCAAAGAAGCATGCCACTACAGAGTCAGTGTGGCTTCCCAAAGAATATGTCTTGAAATTGGCAAACGTTTCAAGACTGTACAGCCTTACAGTCATATCCTTTGACCCAACAGCCAGGATCCTGTCAGAAACATGATTTTAGGGAACAGTAAACACTGCTCAAATCATTAAATCCCAGTATCACTGAAATGAACTGCACAAAGTTCTTCAAGTACAGGTGCACTGTACAGAGCATAAAACATCTTGGGATACAATACCAAATATGAGTAATAAACTCCACAAATCCATTAACTTAATGGAAAAGAGTTTCATTACACACAGGTGTACAAACACACCGCACATTATGTTTACAAGCAGAACAGGAGAAAACATCAATTTACAAGCAGAAGTAGGCACACCTTGAGTCTGAGGACCAATCCATGCAAGTAGTTTCATCAAAAGAGCCATGGAAAACTCGCTCCATAATAAATGGGTTAAATTCCCCAGTGTAGGGCCCAGGAGCCTTGAAGACAAACACTGTAACAATGAAAAATGTTACCAGTACATACAGAGGGTTCTAAGAGAAATGGCACTCCAAAGGCTTCTAGTCTGGTTGGATTAGTTAAATGAACTTTGTGAATTACCATATTTCCTGTTTCATAAGATTTTTTTCTCTCTCTGAAAAATGTGCCCAAAAATTACATTGCATCATAACACTAGAAGGTCAAACTGTTAAATAAGAAGGGCATTAACCTGCACAAATACCTTGCTAATTACTGGGTCAGGCTACCATCTGCAGCATCTTATGAAGTGGAAAATAGGGGAAGTTTCATCCAAGACAAAAATCATACCTATCTAAATCTGCAGAATATAATCATGGTGGCCTCCTCCTGACGACATCAAATGTAATGAATTCTTATGAAGTTATGTCAAAATTATTGTTTGTAGGGCTCTGGGCAATATTCACAGCCTTTGTCTTCAGAACAGAACATATGTCACAAAGGCAACAAAACAACCTCTGAGATGAGCACTGATGAATTGTTTTGCTGAAAAGTATGAATGTTTTCTGTTCACAAAACTGTTCCAAAAAAAGGATACAATATGTATCTTTCCTGATTAATACTAAGTCATGGAAAAACCCAGGTGTCATTTAATTACTCACACATTTCTTAAGTTTCTGAGAACACAACCTTGATTACATTCTTGCAGCCACTGGCAGTACAGTCAAGCCACCCCACATTTGTGTGATGTGTTCAGCATAACAGTTCACACTGCTGTCCCACAAACCCTTGCCAATAACACCGACGTCCTTCAAGCAATTAACTTTTAAGATATACAACAACAATCAGCTCTTCAATCATACAAAAAATCCAAATATTCTCTTAAACTGCTCACAGTTATTAATCATGGCCTTGGAAGTTAAACATTCCTCCATCACTTGCCTGACAAAGTTAGGTTAGGCATGAAAACAAATTGCTATAACAAATTAAAATTCGACAGCTACTGTGGTGGTATTTTTACTTACCATTATTATCCTTACATGCTGCAAAGTGCTTGCCATCTGGACTAAAATGCAGGCAAGAAACAGGACGTTTGAAACGGTACTTATGAATTATCCTCTGACTCACCATGCTGATTAGATGGGCTTCCCCTTCTAGAACAGTTCAGATATACTCTGACACACTTAGTCCACCAAACACTGCACACAACACACAGTTTCTGTTCTTAACTCAAAGCAAAACCAAATCCTCACATGTTGGCAGGCATACCACGTTATATGGAGATGTAATGGAGATTACATAATCAACTCAGTAAATATTAACAAATTTAAAAATGAGATTTAAGGTTCTCGCAGTGGTTAATACTGAGCCATGATCTTCTGGATGTGATACCATGTAATTTTGCTGATGTTTAATCATGTCACATCCCCAATAAACACAGACTTAACATTCAACACTATCAGAACCTCCAGTCTCATATGCACCATTGCTTCTATGGATGTGGACATGCAAACTGAACCCCCTTAGTATGCACAAGTTTTTAAGAAAGAAAACTGCATGGGCTGCTTAAAAACCACACAGGTAAAAATCTAGCAGAAAAAATTACAGAACTGCAACCCTTCCTTTGCTTACAATAACATTTAGTGCCTGTTTAGGTCTGTGTTGTCCTGCTGGTCAGTTTCTGCACTAGGTCCACAACCAGACCCTCACCTAGGGCTGCAGACATGTTTGCACAATGTCTCCAGAACAGTCATTCAGGTAAGGTGTGCATGTCAGTTTCTACGCTACATCTGTGGCACGTTTCTGTTACAGCAATGTTACATCTCCAGACTAGTTTCATCATGTGAGCTGTGAAGTTCTCACAGCAGCAAAGCTTTAAAAGGCTCAAGTCTTCTGGGATATTACATCACGCAGGTAGGCACACAGCCACTGGCATTTTGGAGGGCCACAGCGCTTTCATCTTCAGGGTCACAGTCCTAGAAGTCATTCTCTTTGGTTGACTACTTGAACCCTAAGTATGTGCTATGATCCTCACACACATGCAGAAACCTGCATGATATGACAATCCTGGAGACTTGAATCGTCAATTTCATCATACTACAGACATGATTCTAACATTTAGAGTTTCAGTTAGCAGTGCAGTTTGTTTGTGTTACCTTCATTGACAGCGATAAGCGTGCATCCATTCGGTGACAAAGCAAGAGCTGTGTAATTAAAATGGCTTTCAACTGGAAGTGTTGATGATTTGTTGCTGCAACAGAGAAGGAAGACAGACCAATATTAAAAAAAGATATATTACCATCGCCATCACTGGCAAATATCCTGCAAAATATGAAAAGCAATCCCAGTTTCACTGTTACAAAAGAACCCAGACATGAATCTGCCTACTTGCATGACTGCATTGGTGTCAAGAAGTTACCAATATCATGCTTACACAACAGTGCACCAAGAAGTACTGGAAATAAAGCAAACGTTCAAAGACCATACCAAAACCGACAAGACACTACACGATGTCTGGGCCAAAAGTAAATGTGATGGAACTTGCTGCCTTGTTTATGTAAGACTTTTACACTACACTGAAAACTGTGTCTGGATCAACTCAATGTACACATCTCTTGCTCCTCAGCAGACATGTGCTTCCAGCAAGCATAACTTGTTTTCATAGCAGTGATGATATAGCTTCAAGACTTCTGGAATATAATGCTGTATCAATTCATACATACTTACAGACACTTCACAGAACACTGCTAGCTCATCCTAGAGGTCTGTGTAGCTCCCGACAAGGTACGTAACGGTAAAGCTGTCACACTACATGTCAAGGAGGCACATAGGGGAGGCAGAGTTATAGCTCTACCCACTCTCAACCCTGGCACTAAAAAGGGGTGGGTGGCCAGAACCATGCTCCTACCAATTTACCTTCAAGAGGCTGGGTGGGCCTCGGGGTCTGTCTGGATGGGTCCAGAAAATATCACCCCACCAGGGTTTGAACCTTGGCCTACCCAGCCCACAGTGAGTTGTTATACCAACTGAGCCATGCTGATCCTGACAAGTTACGTACCATTTACCAATTAACATGGTGAAATATGCCAGAAGACTTAAATCTGTTTCCAGCATATTGGGAAAGCTCAGTATAACTTTACTTCTTTCCCACTGCTGCAAGCTTCACACTTTCTCTTGGTATAAAAAGTTCATTACAAACCTTCACAAAGCGAAGTCCATTAACATAAGGTACTTGGGTAATAACTATCTTTTAACATGTACTCTTGTGTGGCCCATTAGTAGAGTGATGTCCACAGCTCGCACTGAATTCCATCAAACAGTCCATGAATTAAGAAAAGTAAAATGCATCACTGACCTACTGACCTCCTCTTTCATCTTTGACAATGAAAAGGCACTAGTTAATACTAAACTGGAGCTAACTAGCTTGCAGAGACATACAGAATACAAACATTTACTTTCATAAAATTTGTAACAGGATTCTTTCTAAAGAATGAAAACAAATCCAAAATTAGCTTACAAAAGACACATGACTGTCTGGGTGCACAGTGTCACTAATACTTCCACACTCATTACAAATAACAGAAAGCTTATCAACAAACACAATCAGCACCACCCAATGTACCAACTTCATTAAGTATTGGCACGTGTTACATTTATTTGGGTAATGTATTATACTCAGCTTGTAAAACATATTTAAATTAATGCATATCCTCTTTCTGACTCACTACAACACTTGAACCATTTAATCTGGCCCTTCAGTCACAAACTTTGCCCATTCCTGCCCTAGTATGTAGGCTGTGCAACTGTTATCACTGCACACACAATCCGACCGCTCTAAAGTCCCACAGGCCTCACAATGTGTCGCCATAAATTATACTTCCTCCTATTTCATTTAAAACTGGTTTCGCACAAATTCTAATCAGCACATTTTATAGCAAATACCAAATTTTCACACACTGTGCAATTCTTGCAACAATTAATTTCCATACAAGTAATTACACTGGATGACAGAAATCAGACTCTATACCACACATTAGTACAGACCTCCAATTTGAAACTACTGAGCCATCGCAGATATCAACATTTACACTACCACATCCAAGCTCACCATAAAAAGGAAATGTACAGATTACCACAAGCAATCGAGATCAGACAGTAACATACAGCAACAAGACAAAATACTGTACTTCTTATTCAGAAACACTCTGATCACACAGTTTCTTCTCTGTAGTTAAACAATTCATGTATGCATCATTCTCTTAAATCCATAGACTAATGTACACTCAATGCCATTCATTTCTGTACCACAAAATACTGCAAACTGCTGGTGTACTGCTAAAACAGCTAGGCTGGATGGTAAGCCAGTAGAACACATGCAAGGAACAACAGTGTTCCCCCTTTGTCATCCACATTCTCTTGTGAATTCCAACAGTCTGGCCCAAACTAGTTTCAAGAAAATCTCTAAGCTTCTCAGTTCAAAAGTGGCCAAAAGTTAACAGGAGCAGTGAAAGCCATCATGAAACACTACAAAATAATGTGTTGTTTTCAGCTCGAGACTGGAACTGCTACAGCACAAAGCGATGTCAAATTTAACTCAACACTGGACGAATAAGGATCAAGCATTAGACGGACAGACACGATTTCCCCTAGTTTACATCACAAAATCTGAAAAAACAAAAAAAAAATGTTTAAAACTTGTTACTCTTGTTAAATACTAAGAAACAAGTTTGAGACAGTGCACATATCACATTAAAATTATCATGGTCCTGTACTACGGCCTTCAGATGTTGATATTATTTTAAAAACAATGCTTTACAAGAATTTCTACCTCTTAAGGATTATAAATGAAGATTCTTTTCCTGCATATCCACCAGTTCCAGTTTTGTACCAGAATCTTGATTGAACATTAAACTTGTAATTACAATAGCAATAAAAATAAGTTATGATATTCCCCAAATGACTTAATATGATATAAAGTTCAGTATGAAAATATATGAACGTCTCTCATCTGATATAGAGGATACTATCTCCCACAATACACAAGTCCTTCCAGTCTTGTTATATGACAGCGAAACTTGGACTATTAAAGCAAGTGACACCAGAAGAATAACAGCAGCAGAGATGAAGTACATGAGAAGAACAGCAGGATACACTTGGATAGATTACAAAACAAATACACAAATGGCAAAGGAGTTAAAAATAACACCAATTTTGGACAAATTACTGGAATACAAGAGAAGCTGGATAAAACATGTAAATAGAATGCCTCGAAATAGATTACCCAGGGTAATTAAACACCACTCCCCAACTGGCAGAAGGAATCATGGTAGACCTTTGAAGAGACTTCTGGATACGTGAGACTGGAACGGGTCAACAAGTGGCCCAACTCCATGAAAGATATATGATGATGTTGATGATCTCCCACTACTATGGGCATGGACTGCCAGAATTTAACTCTGGGGTATACTGTTGTAGTCAAAAACATGATGCTAGACCTGCTATTACAATAGTGCAATGCACAGTTGCTTACAGGAATATCAGAATGATGCGTAGAACATTCAAAGCTATTTATCAAAATAAGTAAACTAAAATGTAAGTAATAGTGAAGTCACTGACAACAATGAAATACAACATGCCACTAAATATGCACAAGCACTGAACAAACTACTAGTACTACGGGTTGACAACCCAACTTCCAGTCTTGGCCTCCACATTGACACTGAATAACACCCTACAGCAGAACATAACTAAGTGACACAAGAGAATTTCAGTGAATAATAAGAAGCAACTAACAGCCGTCAAATCTCAAACTGTGCCGCATTCACACTTCCACATAGAGGCCATAGAAAGAAGTCACATTTCTATGAAGATGTTGCACTTTCCCTCCAGTGTACTTCCCTGCATTCCTGTCCACTCATCTAGCAATTATGTTCACAAAATCATCACTAGCAAGAAGTTCATTATGTTGACACAGGCCAGAAAGGGTTGGATGGACAGACAACTGTAGGCAGAGAGGGAATCACTGCCATCCCCAGCATCTATGGCACCTCTTTCTGAAGCCTCCTCGAAATTACCCAGCTTGGATAAGTGACACCATAATATCATAGTGGAAATACAGTAAATATTTCTCCTTACTTCTTTAAGTCATAAATTGTAATTCTGTTTCCTACAGGACTGATGACTGAATTCCCATCTGGTGTGAAGAGCAGGTTGCCTTTCCAGTACACTGTTCCAAACAGATTTGAAAACTACAACAAGAAATGCAACAAAAAATACAATCACCACTCACTGTCAAGAAACATGTTAAATTCAGGCTACAAACTGCTATGACCTGAAGTTTTTAAGTCACAAGACAAATATGTTAGTCAATAATGTACATGTGAGTTTACAGCAGGGCTTGACAAATGATGCATGACAGGCCACCCTGGCAACTATATTACTCTTCAGGGTGACTTGAATTATAGAAGCATAGAAGCATGTATTGTAAATGAATGTAGAGGTAAAGCAGTCCCCTTAGAGGCCTGGAGTGGCCCAGAGGGTTCCAGGAAGTTAAGGTTCCCAGATTTCAAGACAATGACACAGAATAGTGGTAAGGTTGTCAGCCTTATGCACTGGCCTCTTTTACCCCCAGGAAATGCTCCTAGTACTCATTTCTGTTAGAGGCTGAGTCGACCCCAGGGCCATAGTGCAATCAGAAGAATTTTATGTCAATGAAAAATTCCAATAACACCAGTTGGGATTGAACCAGCAGCCTTCCAATTTGTAGCACAGCACCTTAACTGCTGTGCTACCGCAGTCCCCATGTAAATTAATGTGTTTTTCATTTCTTTGTTTGAGAAGTCCAGTTCAACTGCCAGTTCATTAATAAGCAGCTCACCTATAACCACCAACAAAATGTCTAACTACCACAATCATCTCAGTATACTACGAAAACACATGGAAAAAACTGCTGGCATCTTTGCCGTGACTGGTACTGAATATGAAGTTAAAGATAAAGGGAACCAGATATGAGGGTGGAGGTGGTTTCACATGTCCAGCTACGCTACTGTGTAGGAAAATACATGTGACATGCTGTTGTGTGTCAGTGATATAAGAATGAAATGAATATCAGTCTCAACACAACTACATCTTCATTAGATGAAAAAGTCTAACTGTCTAATAAAGCAACACATTTCGACGCAAATTAGGTCAACTTCAGGTTAACAAAATTTAAAAAACATCACGAAGAAGACTATAAGTAATTGTTTGGTGATCATAAAAAGTTACTGTAGATACATAAAAATAAGATAAAATTGAATAATATATGTCAACTAGATATTTCACATATAGTGTTTACAATTATATTTCACTTTTCAATCTGAAGTTGTTTAGACATCACTACAAAGCCAAGTGTTTTCTTAGAAAAAGTCTTGAATCCAGCAATCTGCATGTCCTTCTATCACTGGAGTGTTCAGAATTATGTCATAACACCTCATATTACGTAATTCCCACTGTTGCAATCTGCAGCAGCATTGGAATACACAGCTGACCAAAATATTGGGTACCACTACCCACAAGAGGTAAAATTCTTGGGTATTTTCTCATGTCACTGCACTAAAATTCACCTTGTGGGGAAAAGAAAAGCACGCCACTAACCCAGTTAGGCCATTCACTTGCAGGGTGGCATAATAACAAAAACTGAAGAGAGACCTGATTTTAAAAAAACTGCCATCTTTTTCTAGTGCCTTCTCTAACCTTGAGACTGTGGCATCCAAGGAAGGATGATTAAAAAATGGGAACAATTTTGCTTCAGTATTTACATTTATGATGCAAAAATTCGTCATTTTCAGTTTGGTGAAGTTTCACATAAAATAATATATTTGACTGCAAATGGGCTATCACTCGGTGGCAGTGGTTATTATGCATGTACATAGATATGAAATAAAGTTAGCATAAATATGAAGTAAGGATCTAAGAAATTTAAGTCCGGAGGGCTACATGAGAAGCATGCAGTAGCAGTCTTCAGTTGGCAATGCAACTGAGGGTGTTATTGCAAATAAAGTGTCCTCACGTAAAACCGAACTGTGACAGGCTTGTAAGTTTCACTCCCTTAAAAGCATGGAGAAGAAACATAAGCAAAAAGGCTGGTGCAGGAAAGGAACTTGACTTCCATTCACAGAATAGTGGGATAGCAAGCTGCAAGGTATGAGTCCTCCTCCATTATTTTAGATATGAATTCAAAGTAAGTGATCGACATTGCAGGGTCTTTCAAGTCGCTGACATTCACGCAGCATCATAAATCATCAGTAGGAAAAAATGTGAGAAAGCTACGTGCCTCACTGACTCTCAAGATACCCCTTTGACCTCATATTCAAACAAATGACAAAATGTCTGATCCTTTGAAAACACTTTTTAATTAATTTTGCTATTCACCCCTCTATAAAATATCCCACTCTGACCAGAGAACTTAATAAACATACATCTCTAGTGGCGGAACATTCCCACGAAATAATACGCACGTGTAAAAAGTGCAGCAAGTGCTGCCCGTACTCTCCGTTACTTTACTTGCCTTGTAAGCGAACTTCATTGTCTCTTAAATTAAAGGTCTGTGCATTTATAATTGGTCTATTATTTTGCGTATTAGCTCAAACAATGAATGCACAAGGACATACACAATACCATCCGCTTCCATGCCACTATAATACGTGCCATGTCCAAACTACCAATATGAACAACATATGACGACCACGTGCCGAAAGGACTCTCAGTGCCACCAACTTTGAAACAATTCGCCCTCGGCTTCACTGTCCAGTTGATCATCTCCCACACACCCAATTTCACCTGTTTGAACATGAATTGTTTCAATCGATGCATCTCAGTTATAGACTCGCTATATTTTATGCGATACACCAGCCCGTGTTTTCTTCTTTCGAACTGTAGGATAAAATATTTAACTACTTTAAACCATATCTCACCTACGAGATGTGCTTTCAAGAGAACGAAGTTAAGTGCAGTATGTATGGCACATAGGAACTTTGCGGGAAAACCTTCATTTTAGGACAAGTGACAATAATGTTATAAATTCCATTACTATGGAGTTAAAGTGATACCACTCTAGTATAAATTTTGGTCCTTTAGTTATAAATTCTTAAGCCCACACTAACTCAGTTTTACGGCTGTTCAGCGAGTCTGATCGCGATATGACGTCACGCGAATGGGGTTTGAGAGTGATATTCCTATTCGTCACGGAATTTCACAGCACTTGTTATCAACCAATAGAAACTCGACATACAATATAGCTACACCTGAAAATTTCTACTCATCACATGACCCATAACGTTGTGTAGGCCATATTTGACAGTGGACCGCTTAGTGTAGGAGTGTGAGCGTATGAAGATTGTTGTTAGGAAAATTTAAGGAGCCGTAATTAATCCACAGTCAAAATGGCCCTTAGTGCAGAACATCCTGTGTACGGCCCTTTCTTTGGTGTAATGGGTGCTGCGTCGGCAATAATTTTCAGTGGTGAGTAACAGTTCATAGATCTATTGATTGGAATTAAGGAACGTAATGTGACATTCGGTCAGTCCACAGTGGCATGAAAACACCTCAGCCCATGATCCCTAGCTTCATACAGATGCATATTTTAGGAATATATATATGCACCTGTAGAAAATTATGTAAGTTGATTTCAGAGCGATCAACGCAAATGTAAAATGTTCATATGTTCATCCGTTGTCGGTGGAACATACGTGCTTCCGATAGTTTTTAAATGTGTATATATGGTTCCTGCTACTGCTAAATGTTTTAACGTTAATGTTTCGATGGTTACAATAAATTATCAGTAACTGAAATTAATACACCTTCGACGGAACTTGCTCTTTCTAAATACCGTATGGCGAATGGCTTAGAGGGTCACTTGCATTGCACGTTAGTGACGGTTACAGTAACATTGCCATGTAGCTATGTTACAAACTGAAAAGAATTAAATACCACAAACCTAGTATCTTAAAAGTTGTGACCTACATTTATTTCCCTGATACAGAAAGAATTATGTAGGCCCATTTATGCTATAATTGTTGCATGAACTAAAAAAATGTATGATGAGGGACATTTCCAGTACCTCAGGGAGTGTAGTGTATATATCTGAACCTGTTGCAGCACTGGGTGCAGCATATGGCACAGCCAAGTCAGGTACTGGTATTGCTGCCATGTCGGTGATGCGGCCAGAACTTATAATGAAATCAATCATTCCCGTAGTCATGGCAGGTATTCTTGCAATCTACGGCCTGGTTGTTGCTGTACTGATAGCTGGTGCACTAGAGGAACCTGACAAGTACTCTCTTTTCAAGTAAGTGTTATGAGCCACCATATTAATCTTCTTCTATTAAAATGAATGCCGTAAAGACATTAGATGCCTTATTCTGGCATGTAAGGTAATGCTGTTGTGATGTGTTGTATGGGGAAAATCTAATTAACTATAGCTGTGTAACAAGGTAATGGTTTGTGGGTGGCTGTTGAAACTAAAAAGGGAGGTATGTTAAGTAATAAGTGTGTTGAAGTTTGAAGAACACATCTTGAGTTAACAAAGTCACTCATTAATGATACCATACAACACATTCTTTTTGTTGAAGTGTGTTACAACCAGTCAGAATACAAGATAGCATTTAGCCATGGCCTCTCTGCTCTGTAATTAATATTATAGTTCATTATTTCTGTTCACATAGTGCCATAGTCCAATATTTGTTGGTCCGGTAGTCTAAATGTAGAGTCCGTGAATAGTCCGCAAGTTCTTGCAGCTTCTGCTTATTGCCAGAGTATAAATATAAGGTGTGTAACCCTGCTACATACAACTAATTCTTGTTTTCAGGGGGTTTGTTCACCTGGGTGCAGGGCTGGCTGTAGGATTCAGCGGATTGGCTGCTGGGTTTGCCATAGGTATTGTTGGTGACGCTGGTGTCCGTGGGACAGCTCAGCAGCCACGTCTCTTTGTAGGAATGATTCTGATCCTCATTTTCGCTGAAGTGTTGGGTCTTTATGGGCTTATTGTTGCCATTTACTTGTACACCAAATAAACTGATAAAGGGTTCCCATCATTCATGTGTATGAAAAATAATTTGTTGGCAGCGGGCGGAAGTCTCCTTAATGTGACAGATTGTGTCTCTAGTTCTCCACATGAATTGACTTCCAAGGCCAGCATCCTCAGTTGTAAAGTAATTATCATAGCCTAGTTCAATTGGCACTTGAATGGAAAATTTCAATTTTTCTTTTTTTTTTTTCAAACCAAAAACCAAATGTTACATACAAGCTAATGTTCCCATTCAAAGATGTGTGTTGATTGAAAGTTGAAGAGTATCATTTCATTTCTGTGCGTATTGTGTGTGTTAAAGTATTGTGTCAGTAAGGTGAAATTTTATACCATCTTAGTTGAACCTTGATGAATGTTTAAACATGCGCACTGTTGTAGATAAGTTGTACATTTGACGTTAATATTTATAGTGTAGAGCATTACTTGTGATGTTAAATTTTATTTTAAACTTCTTAACAACACATTTCTTTTGAAGAATGGCGGATAAACTTAGCTTGGCTGCATCTTTGTATACTGTATGTATCACGTGTCGTGTCATGTGTTTTGACTGGTGCGAGGAGATGGCTGCAGACAAGAAGGGGACATCTTGTGTTAGTGTCTGTGGTCTAGCTTTGAGTGTGTGAAATTAATTGTAGGTTGATATATATAAATATTAAAGACACAAATAACAAAACTTGGCTATAGTTGTAAAAATGCAAGATAGTAATTACGTAGTTCATTTGTTTCCACTGATATTATTAAAACTGGGCAAAGAGGGTATAGGAGTATGTGTACATTCCATTTGCTGCCACTGCTGATGTCCAAGATGAACGGTGAATTTTCACCGCAAGGATGGAACAGTTTCCTACCTGCTGGACGTTGGCTGTAGACGTGCTGTGAACATGAAGACTTCGATCGGATTCAGCAGCTCCCGAGTAATTGCAGGAGGCTGTCATAAGTTCTGATTGTTACGTGTGTTGTACATATCTGGCCTATAAATAACCCGTCATCATCATCATCATCATCATCATCAGCTGCTACTGGCAAACAGGATTTCTCATCTCGTTAGCACATCATATGTTCAGTATTTACGTGGAGTCTGTTGAATCCTGTGCTGACCAATTGGTTCACTGCAGTGTGGTGACCATAACTCTAAATAAATTTGTGTTTGGGTATAAATGTTAGATATAAAGAAAACTGTGTATTTCCATACCCCAGTTATTGGTTGCAAGGCAACAGGATCATTTTAGCTGTCACATTTAAATATTTCAAGGACAGTTTTAAACAGTAATCTATTGTTGATGTTGTGTTTTGAGCTTCCATAATTTACCCTGGGGGGTTTCAGTTTACTTTTTGACCAAGAATATTTGAAAAGCTTCATGTATGGCTGCGTTTGCCATTTTGTTCTGTGTAACATCTTTCTCCACCACAGCAGTGGTTAAAAGCAACTGTTCAGTATGTAGTGTAGAGCACATAGAACAATAATAAAACTGTTACCTGGTGTATGCCTAGCATGTGTCTGTTATTGGTGTACGAATGAGAATACACTGGAAATAAATATGGGACAACAAAGCTGCACGCATGTATTTTTCAGAATTCTGGCACTGAAGCTTAACGTATAGGGTAATGCAACTGAAGAATAAATGTTCTGGATGTTAATGCCATGTTAGTTGGTAAAAGTCGCTACCTACAGGGACATTTTACTTCGCCATTTTGCATAATGGCAGGCATCACAGTGATCACAGCTGCTCCAGTCTGTTTCAAGTTAGGTTAGATGTGCTGTAGTTCATTGCATTGCTGTTAATATGTGGTTCTTACACAGCGTATATAAAGAATGTGCTGGAAGTGTTGTTGTTCGGCCCACACATGCTCATCTTATCTGACAGATATCCATCATTGTATGTCAGAGTTTTTGTAAGGTGAGTGAACTGACAGTAAGTGGCTAGCAGTAGTTGTCATTTCCATTTTGTCCCTATATTCAGTTTACATGGCGTAACATCTCAGGAGACTTGAATCTTAGCAACAAAAGTCCAGGGGTGTTACATTCTCTATTGTACAGATTTGCTGATGTTATGCGTGATGGTTTTCTTCAGTGCGAATTGACCCTGTGAAGCTACTTTTGCCACTGAATACTATGCTGCCGATTTGATATCCGCGCACCCTTTTGTACCTGTTACAAGAGCCAGTAATTATTTTAAAGTTGTCCATTCCATGCACTTCTTTAAACCAGTGTACTCAGTTTTTATTTCACCAACCAAATCCACAATGTTAATTATATGCAAACGTTAAAAAGGTGTATCTCCAACATGTTGTGGTAGAACTGTACCATCTACAGGGAGAACAGGATGCCAGTTTTAAAACCATTTGCCAATGATAAGATGTTATTTGCAAGGTTCTTCAGGCTGAAGAACCTTGCTATTAGCTTGTACTGAAATGTGTTAGAGAAATGCCTTTAATATCTGTATATAACTAATATTGTGCATTTGGTTGGTTCTGTTTAGTCCAGACAGGCCCTGGGGTCAACCCAGCCCCCTCAACAATGGGTATCAGTATTCTTTCCTGTGGGTAAAGCAGCCAGGGCGTGGCGTTGACCACCCACCCTCATCGAGTGCTGGGCCTGTATGGTCTGTTTTTAGGTGAAAGGTACCTTTACCTGTTACAAGCTCCAGTAATTGCTGTAGGTGACAGTTTTGTCACCATCTGACTGTGATTCAATTTGCATGACCTGCCACTGCCACTAAACCATATGGGAGTCTTTATCAGCAGATTTTACCAAGGGCATATATTATTGCATAATATTCCCTTACAGCATATTAACTCTTGTGTGTGGAAAGGAAAGTGTGACAGTAGTGAACCAGATATACGGTAGACAGATTTCAACTCTGCGGCAGAACACTTGTCTGAATATTTAAGAATTCAGTTTGTATCTGTCACAAAACTCCTTCATCCCATCACTGCAGCCAGCTGATGTTTAATGAAAATGATTCAGAACACACAAATGCATTGTGGGCAGAATGGAAAATTTCTGAACACTGGATGCATGATTCATACAGTTGCCAGTCTGTTTTGAAGGGCTGAAACTTCTTTGTTTTGAATCACGCAGTTCCTTCTGTCGTCAAAGTTCGATCTCTTCACCGCACCTGAAAATAATTTTCCGGCCTCAGCGACATCACAGGTTTGTTGAACACCCATACTAGTATTGTTTATAACAAATTAGGAGACTTTGTCATTGAGATGTTTGCCATGCTCATGTAACAGTACTGTTGAAGTATGGGTTAACTCATGGCAATGTGTGAGAATCTCGCATACATCTGCCACTAGTGCAGGTATTCGCAGCCATTAACTCTTTAAGTTACAGATATTTGTGCTAACCTGTGACAAGGGCAGCTGGCATTGGCATGTTGCAGTAGAATGGCATGCTGATTATACAGATTAGTAATAATCTAGACCTGTTACGTGCTGTAAAGTAGAAGGCTGATTGTGAAGAATAACTTGATAAAGATCTGTGAAGGAAAGATCATTGGCCATGTTAATCTTTAACAGCCAAACAGAACGAGTCCCATCAAATTACATTCTCCTTGTCCAAAACACTGTCCTGCAGTTTGTGGGTTGCTGCTGGAAACTAGCGTTTAATAAAATACCTATGTTATAGGTTCAGGAAGTACAAGTTTTTGTATGGAGGGATGAAATATGGCAGGACAGTTGAGGCAGACTTCAAACCAAGGATCTTTGAAGGAGAATGAGAATGCTAATTGCAGTGTCATGATGTGGCTGCTGTCCTCATTCATAAAGCAGATGCATCCCAGAATGTACTTACCTTTGCGTAAATAGACTACCCTGATTCAGGTTTACATTTTTAAATTTCATCTTTTGACCAGACAGCACAGTCAAGTAGATGGCTCTCCTGTCTCACATTTGTGAGGTACAGGTGTCCTTCCTGAGGCTATCAGGGTTTTCTCGGTGCCTCTGGCAAGTTTCAGGTAAGTATTGCAAATTAACTCATCACTGCTTCTGTTCACAGCACATTGCTAATCATCTCACCATTCAGATGTTGACGGTGTCATTGTTGACTGACCACTCATTTCCATTTCTTTTCAATTCAATGTACTATATGCAGTGCTATTATATAACTGAGGCCAGTAATACAGAGATGCAGTTAAACTCTGAGTACCACCTGCTGTACCTTCAAACCCAGCATTTCTCCCACATTTTTATACGTTAAATTTGTTCACAAATATTTGAAATCTTCCGCACTTTCAAAGGAACTGTCATCAATTTTATACTGTGACTTCGTCCTGCATTCTGATCTCGAGACATGACCGTGTGCTTAATTTGATCCCACTGTTGACAACGTCGTTAAATAAACCATACACGCATAAAGAGATGCTGAAGTTAGTGCGTATCACGTAACAGATTCGCATCCATCCAACACACTAAAAAAATTAACAGACTTCGTAGATAGGCTTGTAAGGTAAATTAGTCCCGTTACAGGCCTGGAGTGGCCCAGAGGGTTCCAGCAAGTTAAGGTTCCCAGATTTCATGACAACGGCACAGGATAGTCGTAAGGTTGTCAGCCTTACGCACCGGCCGACTTACCCCAGGGAATGCTCCTGGTACTCATTTCTGTTAGAGGCTGAGTTGACCCCAGGGCCATAGTGCGATCGGAAGGATTTTATGTCAATGAAAAATTCCAGTGACACTATCTGGAATCGAACCAGCGACCTTCCGATTTGTAGCACAGCACCTTAACCATCTTGTATCTTCTGATATGTTACACGGAATTAGCTGAAGCCATCTCGACGGAGGGAAGTTCCACGAAAAACTGATAGTCGGCTAGCTGTCTAAGCAGTTAGCATGCCAGTGGTTCATCACTGCCCCAGAGAAACACCACTACTGTATCGCATCCTGAACCACTTCCATGTACAGCGCCTTCCGGTACGGACTGTCACTAGGAGGAACGCACGATACTCTGCACACTGGCGACGACAAGATAATGGTGGAATGGAGGTGCAGGCCCACATGTTTATAGCCTCGGCCAGCATCAGGTCCCGACCGCTGTAACCCCAGGAAAAAGATCCCGGCACTCTTAGCATCGACGGTTGCGAGAAGAGATAAATCTCTGGCCTCTACCGGGAATCGATCCACGATTCCTCGGACGTCCATCCCTTAGTATGTCACTATATTGAGCTAAACCGTTCTCTCTTCCATGCAAGGGATGGGGACATCCACCACAATTGGGAGGAAAACTGGATCTCGATATGATTCGAACTTGGTACCTCGCGCAATGAACTTCCATCTCAGTCACAAGTACGAAACATCCTGATCAGGACAAATTTGGTGCTTGATGAGCGGACTAACCCCCCCCCCTCTCCTCCCACTTGTCAACAAGTACAGCAATTCAAGCGAACAAAATAAACGCGTATTTCCTCCCACAATATCCCAGGACACCGATTTCATTCGCCCAACCGTTTCACCTTCGGTTAGAGTGACCGGTGAGTGACCTCAACGCCGAATTGTCAGCTCACAGCTGCAGTCGGTCCGTGTCGCGCTGCTGGACCTTGCCACACTCAACTGACACTCAGTTACTCTCGAACGGCGTTACTGCAGGCTGTACAAAGTCAAACTCACAGGCAAGGTGCTTACTGTATGTCTGACGGACTTAATGACAAAATATACTCATCAGCTGAACGGGAATGGTAAATGTAAAGCTGTCCCTGTGCAAGACATGAGGGCGTAAATGGTAGTGCAGAAACAGCTTCACTCATTCTGAAACTCGACACTAGATTGGGTGAGTCGCGACCGCTCGGTGAGCACCACAGTCGGTCTGGAAGATTGCCACAACACACACACATTTCATACCCGTGCCAGAAAACCGACCACGATTCCCTGGGAGAAGCAGGCGGTAGCCCAGTTGATACACCTATTATGCTATTCCCAGTCCCGACCGAATAGCAATGAAAAAGAATTTGGTAATAGGCTAATTTTTATTTATGAACAGGACCCCATAAACAAAAATCTAACGGGGTTAAGTCTGGAGATCTTGGTGGCCAGTTAATGGTACTGCCACGACCGATCCACCTATTAGGGAAAGTGTCAGTGAGATGTTGCATCACATGTCGGTATAATGAGAAGGGGCTCCGTCATGCTGAAAGTACATAGCAATCCGTGTAGCCAAAGGAACATCCTCTAGTTGCTTTGGTAATTCATTTTGCAGAAAGTCTAGGTAATTTTGTCCTGTCATACGATCGTCTAAAATAACGGAACCAATCAACATGTCATCGATCATTCTGAATCTTTTCCGAGATAGAGGCATTTGACTGTATACTGGGCGCCCAGTATTGTTCTTCCCTTCCGCCGTGCTGCGCAACTGTCTGAAGCATGTGAATCTGTGTGAAGCGTCAGTTGGCTGTTGTGACATTGTTGGAGTGTTGTGAAAAATGCCGCACATCTTCACAAATGCCGAATATACTGATATGATGTATGTTTATGGTTTCTGCGATGGTAGTGCCACTGCTGCTGTTGAAGAATACCGTCGACGGTTTCCTATGTGCAGAATTCCGGATCGTAGAGTGTTTTACAAGTTGTTCAATACATTGCGTGAATACGGTACGCTTCCCAGTGCTCATACGAGTATTTCATCTGAACGGGCACGTAAACAAAACATGGAGGAACAGGAAAACATTCTTGATATGGTACAGCGTAGTCCTACTACTGGCACGCGAAGACTTTCAGCAAGTATCGGTGTTTCACGAACACGTGTATGGCGAACATTGCATGAAGACGGCTTGTACCCATTTCACCCACAGCCTGTGCAAAATCTACACCCAGGGGACAGTGCCATG
>Ga0123352_10000650_pt1 | contig 42666 bp, 39 predicted proteins | sample TergutLab28metaG_FD_89700 | JGI IMG/M metagenome (GOLD analysis project Ga0123352, IMG submission 89700) | Labiotermes labralis P1 segment gut microbial communities from Petit-Saut dam, French Guiana - Lab288 P1 | ecosystem: Host-associated > Arthropoda: Insects > Digestive system > Gut ... | reverse complement strand
TGAGGAGTATTTTCGCGCCTCGGTGCAAATTCAAACATATGGGGGAAAATTTAAAATGGGAACAAAATCAATCATGCGTATCGAAACAGAGCGAGTTATTATCAGAAAATTTCAAGCAGAAGATTGGCCTAATCTGCAAGAAATAGCCCTCTCAAAAGAAAACTCCCCCTTTGCAGGCTGTGACCATGCCTGGCCGACGGACGAGGGCAGTATCCAAGGGATGTGTGACTATTTCGCAGGCGAACATCAACTTTGGGCGGTGGAAGTAAAAGAGTTGGGCAAGGTCATATGTTTCATAAGTTTTAATGGCCTGGGCGAAAAGCAGGAGTTGGACATAGGCCATGTTATGAACTCTGCGTACTGCGGCAATGGCTATGAATATGAGGCACTAAAAGCCCTATACAATTACGCATTTCTCGAACACGGCGCATTAAAAATAATCGCAAACTGGGCGTTAGCAGATGAAGAAAAACTAGCACCCCTGTACAAACTAGGCATGAATGTGACAGAAAAAAGGATTGGAAATAAATTCAGCCCCGGCCCCGACGGAAACATATCTCTATTTGAAGGGGCTACGCTGGTTGTCACAAGGGAAGAATGGATTGCATATCCCGCTGAATAGGAGAACACACAATGTCAGAAACAATAGCAAAAAAACAACAACAAACCAAGCCAAAATTTGAGGACGTAATCGCAACAAGAGCAAGTATGACCGTGGGCGACAGGCAAATCGCCCACGCGTTTTTGGATTATTGCAAAGCCAACAAAATCACATACAGATGGAGTTCCACAAACCGTTGGACGTTGAGCGCGAAAAGCAAGACCCTAGGCTATCTCGCCATCGGCTTTAGGAACAAAGATGACAATTCGTGGAGCATTATGATAGGCCTGAATGAGTTTTTGCAATATGAGGATTTCATCAACAAACAGGGCTTGACAGAAACCATCCTTAACAATTTGAATTATTGTGAAAAATGCAATCCGAACGCCTGTGGGAGCTGTAATTTTGCCAAAAAACATGGATGCGAAAATTGCACAAATCCATGCCCCGGGACAGTAATACTCGGTAAGGAATTTCACAAAAAAACGGGTAACGGCCTTTGTGGTGCTATGACGCGGTTCAAAAATCCTGACGCAAAAGCGTTAAAAAACGCACAAAATATATTAGATTTTTGGCTGGCAATACCCCAAGGAACGGCCAGCCGCCCAATCTTCGCCCCTGCAACGGCCGGGCTAACACGCATAGATAATAAGACGAGTGTAAGCGGAATTTCGGACGAAAACATGGCTAATTTATTCAACGGCAAATACAACAGCTACTTTTATGCCGGGTCTTATGACTATATGTCAATAGGAAACAGCCATAGTATTGAGTTTGAATTGGACAAGCCTACCGCGCTTGCAATGTATAGCTTGGTAACAGGGTTGCGAATTGATGTCCCTCACGGTTGGTCATTTTACGGCGCAGAACCTAACGGCTCGTGGACACTGCTTGACGTGCAACATGAACTTCCTGCACCCAAAGCACGTTACATGGAAAATGCGTACAGCGTGGACACGACAAAAGCATATCAGCGTTACCGTATTATATTTCAAGGAACGCATTTTGTTTTGTCGCAGGTTCATTTGTATGTTTAATAGTAACGTGCGCCCGTTGAATAACGTGTACAAATTTTCCAAAAGGATGCATTTCTAAAAGTCGAAATTGTGATATTATTTCTATGTAAGGCAATAAACCTTGCGCAAGCCAATCAAATAAACCTAATAAGGCCCAGAATACAAGTGATTTTGAGCTTTGTGTGTTTGTATCAAAGCCACCGTTAATACGGGCGTTTGTACGTCGAGATTGATACAAGCGCAAGAATCCCCAAACGGCTGATGTTTGGGGCTTTCCTCGTGGTTAGATTTCAATTTCGGATAAATCTAGACAGGAAACAAGGCATCTCCACTACATTTGTTTCGATTACCCATGCACACACTTGAACACGAAAATCCAACCTTAACACGATTGTACGGCATTTTCGTGTTAAGATGCACCTCCAAGGGGTAGCGCATATAATGCTTATTTTTCTACACAAGGGAAACCGGATGATTATTTGCCACTAACAACTGCTTAATTTCAACCTGATTTGCGTAAATCAAGCCAAGCAATTGAAACATACGGCGAAAATTGTCTTGCTGTATTTCTTGTGGCGTTAATTCGCGTAAATCTTCAATTGTAAGTTCCATAATTTCCTTATTGCTCATATCTCGCATAAAATACCTCCTATTTAATCAGTTTCTCAAAAGTCTTGCGTAGTTTCATTGCGTGGAATATTACGGTAATAGCATTATGATTTACCAATAACTCAATCAATCTGCCTTTAGTGTCCAGCCCAATGTACAGATATTTGCTTTCTTCTCTTACAAGTATCATGCTCTTAATGGGAAAACGATAACAATTGATAATGTCATCGTATGTACACCCATGCTTATACGCAGACTGCTTAACTTCTAGTTCAAACATACTATCTCTCCGCTCTGCCAACGCATGTGACATACTTCAAATGATTGAGGAAAATGCTCTTTTTATCCGCTTGCTTTAATTAACAAATATTGCTTAACAAGCCATGCAATGTTATCGTAAATAGATTTTGTGCCATCCAAACGCAGAACAGGGCAAGTCAACTCCGCTACCCATCTTTCGTGCCGTTCCAAAGTTACAGGAACTGTTGGATGCGTCCCGGTTTCATATAATTCAACATCGGCGTAAAATTTTTGATGCTCCTCATACATATCCCCACCTAAAAGTACACGCTCTCCAAACCTAACAAAAGCACGCGTACGAAGCCGTTCTCGGCGTATATCGGCAGGGGCAGACAATAGTACAGCTAATTTAAATAACGGATTGACCAAATCCCAAAGTATGCTACCTATTGTGCCAGACATCACAAAGTTCGGATGCTTTAATATGTCATTCATCACGCGCTCGCGTATTTCATCATGTGGGGGAGATTCTGAATAAAGGATTTCCGTATCCCAACGATAGTAGTAATCATCTAAATCTAAATGTTGAAAATTAAGCCGTTTTGCCAACTCTTTGCCAAGCGTTGTTTTTCCCGTGCCTGCCGCGCCAGCTATCATTATTCCCACCATTTACACCGCCTAATATAAACTGTCGTTGATAAATCATACCATTTTCATTGTATCAAGGTCAACGTGAAAACGGGTCTGTCTCACCAAGAGAATTTTAACCCGAACTTTGGTGAGACAGCCCCAAAAAAAATGCAAGCCGTTATTCCATTAGCATCATAAGTTCGAATACAAAGCTTAGCACATCTTCAACCAGCTCCATATCCCATTGGTCGATATTTATGATATTGGCTTGGGGGATGTTTGGCGTAACTGGTGTGCCGGTTATTACAACGTCCAATTCATCTTCGGAAAAACGCAGTGTGAAATTACCGTTTGCATCGCGGGTAAATTGGCCATACAATGCGGTGTCTGTACCAAACTCATCAAGCAGCGACATCGCAAAATCGCCGGTGGTGGTAGACCATACAGAGCTTGCGATTGTGGTTGCGTATCTATTTGTCCACGAATCCAGTATTGTTGCAGTAATTATATTTGTGTATGTGTTATCCATGTTTGAAAACGACCATACAATAGTGTCTGTATTAACCGAAAGTACCCAATCGCAATAAACAGATATCCCAAAATCTACACCAATGTTGGTTTGTACCGAAGTTTGTGTACGGACATACTGCATATAAGTTTGTAGTTCAAAATACATTAGCCTATCGTTTTGGCAAACGTAAAACGCCATTACCACGTTAGAATTTAGTAAATCCCGCGGTGTTCTGGCCGCATCCGACAGTATGGCATCCATTATATCGTTAAATATGTCGACTACATCAAACAAAGCTATATCAAACATTTCCAAATACAAGAGCATTGCTGTATCGGCTGTTATTAGATAAAAGAGAGCTTCGACAAAATCGAATAACTCCTGCATGGTGAACGAGTATTCATATCTTGTGACACTAACACCAGCATGTTCGGTATCTTGGGCAGCAAAATCAAACTCGCTTATAAATTGCAAAAATGCGTCTATATATGGTTGAAATATTTCAAGAGAATCCAGCGAGTCGACTTCTAAACCGTCATCGCCCAAAAACATATTAAGCCCTTCAAATATAGGGGTAAAATCACCAGGCTCTATGCCAATATTGTTTAAAAACGCTGTGACATCATCTTCCAATGTACTAAACGTAACGCCATAAAAATTATTGTCAAATATAGGTACGCGAATAGCCAAACTATCCGGGGTTGCAAAAAATTCTGCATCCACGCGCACAAAGCCCATGTAGTTTACGCCAAGCTGTGTGTGATTTTCTCTGGTTTGCGAATTGGTTGCCAAGTTGGCTTCTAATCTTATGCCGAATGGCCCGCCATGGCGCACGTCTATGTTGGTGGTGCCGTTCCGCAGGCTGTCTGCCAGCAAACTAAAAACATTGAGTGGTGTGGCGTTTAGCCTATGTGCTACTTCGCTTCCAAGGTTTGCGAAGGCCGGCGCAATGTCTGCGTCCAGCTCATGTTCTGGCTGTGAACCAGGTGCAGCTTGCAGTTCGCTTGGTGTAGCAGCAACTAAGTCCCCAAAGTTTGCAGCGGCAACTACTGTATCTCTGTTTTGCCCACCGGCTTCTTGCCCCGGCTCGTTGGAATTACCGCAGGCAGCAAATGCCATAGTGGCTATTGCCATAAGTAAAACTAGAATTGCGTTTTTCATGATTGAAGAATCCCCTTTTGATTTGTTTATTTAATTCGATTTTTTATCTATGTCAGCAACATCCTATCTGAAAGCATTTCCTCCCCGCTGGCCTGCTCAAACATTTTTAGCAAGTCTGGCACGGCAAGGGTGGCTTTGGTTTCTGCATCTTGTACGTCAAGTATTATGCGGCCTTCGTGCATCATCATAAGACGGTTGCCGCTTTTTAGCGCGTCGCGCATGTTATGCGTTACCATTAGCGTAGTTAGCTGGTTCTCGCGGACAAGTTTTTCTGTCAAATCCAGCACTATTTTTGCTGTTTTTGGGTCAAGTGCGGCAGTGTGTTCGTCCAACAAAAGCAATTTTGGCTTTTGAATTGTAGCCATAAGCAGCGTAAGTGCCTGCCGCTGCCCACCGGATAGCGTGCCCACTTTTACCGTCAGGCGGTCTTCCAACCCCAGGCCAAGAGTTGCTAGGCTTTCGCGATATATTGCACGTTCGCTGCGTCTAATGCCCCAGTGCAGTGTGCGCCGCTTGCATCGTCTATACGCAATCGCCAGGTTTTCTTCAATACTCATGCTTGGCGCGGTTCCCATACGCGGGTCCTGGAATACACGCCCAATAAGTCTGGCTCGTATATGTTCTGGGTGGCGTGTAACGTCGCATTCATCAACAACTACCGTGCCTGTATCCACATCGAAAACACCGGCAACAGCATTCAAAAACGTAGATTTGCCCGCGCCATTGCCACCAATAACCGTAATAAAGTCGCTTTCCTGTAGATTAAGGTTAACGCCGCCAAGCGCGACCTTTTCGGTGGCCAAGCCTTTGTCAAATGTTTTCTTTATATTAGTGCATATCAGCATTTGGGCTCATCCACCTTCCGTTTAAATAAATTCAAATTTAATTTTTGGCGGAAAAGCGGTATGGATAATGCCAATGCCAGCACCAATGCCGTAAACAGCCTAAAGTCGTTTGGATTGATACCTATGCTAAGCACAAACCCCCGGATAAGGTAAAATAAAATAGACCCCAGTACCACCGCAATAAATACTTTGTGGTTATTTTTATCCCTGAAAATGACCTCGCCCATGATTATAGACGCCAGCCCAACAACAATCACGCCAACACCCATGTTAACATCCGCAAAACCTTGAAATTGGAAGAATAACGCGCCAGAAATCGCTATGCAGCCATTAGAAAGGACGAGACTAAGCACCTTCATACGGCGGGTATTAACCCCCTGCGCTTGTGTCATAGCCTCGTTATCGCCGGTGGCGCGTACTACATAGCCCAGTTCTGTATTATAAAATAGCCGCAGCAACACGATTACTATCGCGCCAACGATAAGCCCAAGTACAATCCCCGCGCCTAAACGCTCGGGTATCCCGGCAAGTTCAACCACACGCCTAACCGGCGCAAGAGAACCCACACGGGTAATTAGTGTGTCCGCACCACGGGGCAGCGAAATATTTGGGGTACCCATGACCCTTAAGTTTATAGAATACAGCCCCGTCATAGCTATGATACCAGACAATAGCGGCGGTATTTTTAGCACAGTATGCAAAAAACCTGTCATGCATCCGGCAGCCATACCGGCGGCCATTGCAAACAATGTTCCCATAATAGGGTCCATTCCCCCCGCAATCAAACGCGCAGCAAGCCCCGCGCCCAATGCAAAGCTGCCCTCGGCAGTCAGGTCGGCATAATTTAAAAAACGGAATGTCAAATACATGCCAACGGCCATGATGCCCCAGATTAAACCCTGTGCCACGGCATTTAATACAACGGCCGTGCTCATGAAAAAGGCCATTATGCCACAAACCACAAGTAATGCCGCGATTTTTATCAATAAGTTTAGTTTCATAAAATTAATCTCTTACAATCTGTGCCGTACTAAGCACTTCTTCGGAAATGGTTATGCCCAGGCGCGCGGCGGTATCAACATTAATTGATAACACGCCCGTTTCTTGCTGCCACTGTATTGGCATTGTACTTGGGGCGGCTTCGCCACGCAGTATCTGTGCGGCCATATCTGCCGTCTGGCGGCCAAGCAGATAGTAATCAATTCCTTCTGTAGCTAATGCGCCATATTGCACACCGGCAGACTCACCAACAATTACAGGAATACCGGCTTCGTCTGCAACCAACATTACCGCCGCATAAGCACCCGCAACAGTGTTGCATGTCGGGACATATATTACATCCACACGTCCTACAAGCGATTGTGTTACGTCGCCAACTTCCAAGAGACTGGGCGCATTTGCCACAACATATGAAAGCCCGCCGCCATGTTCGCGGATAGCTTGACGCGCTAAATCTGCCTGGAATACCGAGTTAACCTCGCCCGAGTTATATAGCAGACCTATGACCTGTGCGTCCGGCAATAACCGCGTGATAAGATCTATTTGCCCGGCAACCGGCGTTAAATCCGATATGCCTGTCACGTTGCGGCCTGGTACTTCAAATGAATCAATTAATCCCGCGGTATATGGGCATGTGACTGCCGTAATAACTATGGGGATGTCCTCTGTGGCGCGCGCCACTGCCTGCGATGCACCGGTCGCGATTGTCAGAATTAAATCAGGCTCCCTGGAGACTAAATATTCTGCCATTTGTGCCGCTACGGACGAGTCCCTTCCGGCGTTGCGGAACACAAAAGTCACATTTCCATCTTCGCCTTCTGTAAAACCAAGCTCGGCTAAGCGGGCGACAAAACCATTGTGCGCCGATGTTAGTGCAGGATGGTCTAAGTACTGTAGAATACCTATTAGGTACCTGTCATCATCGTTGCCGCGGCCGGTACAAGCGGTTAACAGGCCTGCAAGTAAAACAATTATCAATACTAATGCAATTAGTTTTTTCATAACTACCTCCTGATTTTTATTTCCTCAAAACTAAAACGCTTCTGTCATATGCAACTTTTGTTTTGGGAACAATTTTAGTAATTGCTCGTGGTTACCATATATTTTTGTGTCTTTTTTATAAATACATTCTTCCGTAGTCAGGCTGCCGGTAACAAGCTGCGTCAACGTTTCTATCCCTGTGGCCATGTCTATATCAGAAGAATTTGTTTTGCAGGCGGTCAACTTGCCGCCTTCCCACTCAACGGTGTATATGCCGGAATTGCTTGGCCAAAACGCATCTGTAATTTGCAAAGCAAGCTTACCACTGCCGCAAGGTGCACCAAGAGTAGACAGTGCCGCAACAACATCCAAAATACGGTTCATGCCGCCGCCCCTTCGGGTATAGCCAATGCTTGCCACATCAGGAAACAGCGCGTGTACATTAATATCGCATGGCAATTTCCATTCTACTGATTCATATTCCGGGCTTAGCTTAGCAAAAAAGCCAAAAATGTCGTGCAGGCCTGCAGACGTTGTCCAGCAAAGCTCCTTTATTGCTACGCGATGCCATGGTGCCCCAGACGCGCCTTCTTTATTGGCGGGGCTGTACAATACATAGGCGTTTGCGTTTCCGCTTTCATCACGGTTTAAGTAGGTAAATTCGTGGTTTTTGTATGGGTCGCGGTTAAGCATGTTTTGCCAAGCTTTTGCATCCCGCACAATGGATAAATTGCGTTTTGCTGTAAACGCCCGGTAAATTTCCATAAATGGTGCTATATCGTGATCTGGCTCATGCTGTTTAAAATTTTTAGGAAACGGATAACCGCCAAACTGGTCTACCGGAATGGTTGCATAGTTATTGAATGAACACACTTCGTATCCAAACTTGTGATAATACCTGTGAGAAAACGGAAATAAATACGAAAATGTTTGGCCGTTTTCAAGCATTATCCTAAATGCCGCGTCAAAAATTTTACGAACAAGCCCCATTCCACGTGCGTCTGGCCTGGTAACTACCGATGCTATGCCGCCCATTTTTACATCTTGCCCATTCATGCGCATGGTGTATGGCTCAACAGCCATTGCAGACTGCAAAATACCGCTTTCATCAAATGCGCCAATGTACACATTATCGTTGCAAACAGCATGCGCCAGCGGGTCTTTCATTTGCTCGCGCACGTCGTCGGTACCCCAAAGTACAAGGTTACGAATACCGCGATACTGCACATGGTCTTCTGGCCTCAAAAGTCTAATGTCTATGCTAGCACTCATGCGCGCTGCACTCCTCATGTATGATTTCTACAAAGCGGCGCACTTTTTCCTCGTCATGGTTAATGGAGTAAACATCCCGCTGGGAAATTTCAAGCGTACAACCGCGGACCGCCTTTACTGTACGGCGGATATCTGCGCGCACAGCATCTTCGTCAAGTACAGTGTCTACACCAATGTAATGTGGTGCAGGCTTGCGATGATAAATTATTTTTGTGCCGCGCAGTTCATTACCCATAAACTCTTCGTCGCACCAGGGCGAAATTGATATCTTACGTAAATTTTCAAGTGTCTTTAAAGAATCCCACTGCGGATGAACGGCCTCGCAGCAGCCATATGACAGCATCCCAAAACTGTCCGAGATTTTTTTATAATATGGAAACATAAATTCCGCAAACATTTCTTGTGAAAGGCCCGTAGCTTCCTGACAGTTCATATGTCCCCAAACATCTGCAACGGTTTTTACCTCCTGCGGTAACTCATCCGTGTAGCAGAAACTGCCCATCGTAAGAGTCTCCCCACCCACTGTCGGCAGGATAATTCCCTCGTTTTCCATGTGCCTAAAGAATTTAAGCGTATCGTTTGCATATTGGTCCATCATTTTGTGAAAAAGTTCCGGGTAATCATACATGGACACAAACATTGTCTCCATACCCATAAGCCACAAAATTGCGGAACTTGGGAACGAGTTAATACTGCCAATCACCAATTTTGTAGGAAGAATTTTGCCAAAAGTTTCGTCTGCCATATCCTTAAATGCCGTATCATAATACGGGCCTGTGGGCATTGTAGACTCGCCCAGCAGATGAAAATCCTGTTCCAAATCGCGGATGGCAGGTTCTACATGGTAGCCTAAACCTTCGTCCGCAACAGTTGATTCCGGCTGTATGCCAAAAGGCAAGAAATTGGCGCGTATCCGTACTGGGAAGTAGTCAAGAACCGGCTTGTCGTCGCCAAAAAGTTCGAAATTAACCATGCCGTTATACAGTTCGGCTTCCAGCCAGCGGGCGGCCTCGCCTTGGCACTTTAAACGTTTTGGTACAACCTCGTCCCAAAAAGTATTTAGCTCGATATGAACCATTGGCCTCTCGCCCTTGCAGGCATTGTGTTTGTACCAAAGGCGTATATTCTCTAAATTCTTGGGGGAATTGGCGTACTCCAAATTCTTTTTTGCCAGCTCGCACAGTATGTGCTTATCATTTGCTGTGATTGCATTCTGACCCATATGAAACCACCCTTCCTCTATCATATTGACATTGGTAATATTTGTGTCGTAAAATTAGGTTATGGTATTTCTTAAGACGCGGTCTTAAAAAAATGTTAAAATATATTGTATCGTAATGTATTGCATTTTGCAAGAACATAACGACAAAATGGAAGGGAACATGCCAAATGAAAATCACATTTATCGGTGCGGGCAGTCTAGGCTTTACACGCAAGTTATTTTCCGACCTTATGTCAATTGCGGAATTCCGCACAGGAACGGAAGTTGCATTCATGGACATTAACCCGCACAACCTTGAAATGGTAACCACTCTTTGCCAGCGGGACCTGGATGCAAACAACATACCAATTAAAATTGTTTCAACTACAGACCGCAATTTAGCACTAAAAGACGCGAAATATGTTTTCAACTGTATTCGCGTTGGCGGGCTGGAAGCTTTTGAAACAGACATTGAAATACCACTGCGCTATGGCGTAGACCAATGTGTTGGTGATACAATTTGCGCGGGCGGCATAATGTACGGCCAACGCGTTATTGCCGCAATGAAAGACATTTGCGAAAGCATAACCGCGCACGCCAGGCCAGACGTACTAATGCTTAATTATTCCAACCCAAATGCAATGGTTACTTGGGCCTGCAACCACTATTTTGGCGTAAACACCATAGGGCTTTGCCATGGCGTAATTCATGGGCAGCAGCAAATTGCGGATGCCTTTGGCCTTAAATACGAAGACCTTGACGTCATTTGCACGGGAATTAACCACCAGACATGGTACTTATCCATTAAACATAATGGTGAAGATTTGACGCATCGTGTCCTAGAAGTATTCGAGAAACACGAGCATTTATCCAAAACAGAAAAATTGCGCATAGATGTTATGCGGCGGTTTGGGTATTACTCTACGGAGTCCAACGGGCATTTGTCCGAGTATCTTATGTGGTACCGCAAGTGCCCGGGCGAAATGGACAAATGGAATGACCCCGAAGGGTGGTATGGCGGCGAAACTGGCGGCTATTTGCGCATTTGCCGCGAGGGCCGCAACTGGTTTGAAACAGAATATCCAAAATGGCTTGAAGAGCCGCCAAACAATTATGCCGATATTAAGCGCGGAGTAGAGCACGGCTCATACATTGTAGAAGCACTGGAATTGGGGCACCCGTATCGCGGGCATTTTAACGTAGTTAACAACGGCACAATCACCAACTTGCCAGACGATTGCATTATCGAGACACCATGCTATGTAGACGGCAACGGCGTTAGCGTACCTAAAATTGGCGATTTACCAATGGGCTGCGCGGCCATTTGTTCGCAAAGCGTGTGGGTACAGCGCCTGGCAGTAGAGGCCGCAATAAAAGGCGACGTAACCTTGCTTAAACAAGCCATGATGATGGACCCGCTTACCGGCGCGGTTTGTACCGTGGGCGAAATAGACGCCATGGTTGCAGACTTTCTGCGCGAACAGGCGCAGTGGCTACCGCAGTATAAGTAACATGCCATACAATAAATTTGACCTTACAAAGCTAAACCTGCGCCCGCTAAATGAGCGGGCGCATGATTTAGACTTAAATCAGCTTATAAACGAAACACCGCCCCCATTTGCAAACCCAGACATAGACAACATTGCCAGCGCAATTAAAAAAGCACGTGCAAACAACGCCGCTGTTATCCTAATGTACGGGGCGCATGTGCTTAGGCGCGGGCTTGGCAAATATCTGATACAGCTAATGGAGCAGGGGCTTGTGACGCATCTTGCCACCAACGGCGCAGGGGCTATTCACGATTTCGAGTTGGCCATGTGCGGCAGCACTTGCGAAAGCGTGGCCAAATATATCTCGGAAGGTCAGTTTGGCCTGTGGCAGGAAACTGGCCTGCTTAATGATGCCGTTCGCAATGGCGCGGCACAAAACCTGGGCTTTGGTGAAGCCGTTGGCAAATACATTAATGAAAACAATTTCCTATATGCACAGCATAGCGTTGTTGCGGCAGGGCACCGCCTGCAAGTGCCGGTAACGGTTCATGTCGGCATCGGCAACGATATTGTGCACCAGCACCCAAACTGCTGCGGTGCGTCCATTGGGCAAACATCCATGACAGACTTTTTGATTTTTGCAAAAAGTGTAGAAAACTTGGAAAATGGCGTTTTCCTAAACATAGGCTCGGCAGTTACAGGGCCGGAGGTTTACTTAAAATGCCTTGCAATGGCGCGCAATGTTGCCCATCAGGAAGGCCGACAAATCGCAGACTTTACAACCGCCGTTTTTGATATGCAGCCTCTAGCCGGGGATGTGACGGCAGAGCCTTGCAAGACAAACCCGCACTACTACTTCCGCCCGTGGAAGACCATTTTGTCGCGCACGGTAAGCGACGGCGGCAAAAGCTATTATGTACAGGGCGACCATATGGCTACGCTTGGGAATTTGGCAGTGAAGTTGTTAGGAGATTAGTTGTGGCTGAATTACTTGATTTCTGCGATAGGCTCATGTGAAATAATTTCTGACAAACAGTTCACTACCATATCCGGCATCAAATGCGGCGGGATATCATTTGCATTATTACTGCCGCAAATCCAATACGAGGCAATGCCGCAGTTTTTTGCGAATTGAACATCTGTGTCAAGCCTGTCGCCAACCATGATGCAGCTTGCCTTATCGGCTTGTAATACTTCCATTGCAATATCAAACATATACGCTTCGGGCTTTCCTATATATGTGCATGTTTTGCCCGTGGCAACCTCCACGGCCTTTGCAATAGGCCCAGTATGGGGGATACGCTTGCCGCCGAACGGGATTGTACTATCATGATTGGTGGCGTACAACGCAGCCCCTTGGTTTACCAGCACCACCGCTTGGGTAAGGCTTTCATAGGTAAGGCCGGTGTCGTAGCCAACTACAACTGCTTCGGCATTTTCATGCACAATTTCGATACCGCAGTTTGTGAGTTCCTGCTTTAGAGCTGTAGTTCCCAGCACATACGCGGTTTTTACTTTTCCCTGTAAATACCTTGCTGTGGCCATGCCGCATGTTAAAACTCTATCCGGCGTTATGCCAATGCCCATACCAACCAGTTTTTGCGATACTTGCGCCGCGGTTTTAGATGGGCAATTGGTGATTGCCATATAGCGATGGCCGTTTTTGTCCAAATGCGCAATAAACTCTGCCGCGTAGGGCAAAGCGGTGTCGCCGCTATACAATGTGCCGTCTAGGTCAAGTAGAAAAGTTTTTTGCATTATAATTGCTCCAATCTATTTAAATGGGGCGCTGCCCCAAAGTGCGCCGTCGCGCTTCATTGAAAGGGAGATAATTTCATGTTCCACAACCAATATCATAACATATCCGGTGCAAAACCGCTAAAAACAAATTATCACATTCATGCCGGCATCGAAAAAGAGGGTAGTTGCGGACAGCTTCCTATGAGCGCGGTGGTATCTGCCTACGCGGACGCGGACTACGACGCAATTGCCGTCACAAACCACGATACATTTCTCCCCATTACCCCGCGTGATGACATTACCTTACTAAAGGGTGTCGAGTATTCGCATACACCGCATATGCTGCTTATCGAGGTTGACAAGTTCCACGATGTAGGCCACCAGCAGGCAATTGACATTGCCAATGCCGCCGGCGGTTTTGTGGTTTTGAGCCACCCAAACTGGATAACGCCGGACTACTGGCCGCTGGAAATGCTGGACAACACAACTGGCTTTTTAGGGCTAGAAATTCTAAATCCGCTGATATTTCGTCTATCCGGCTCTGGTCTGGCGTTGGACAAATGGGATTATCTGTTAACAAAGGGACGCAAAGTTTACGGCTTTGGCAACGACGATTTTCATAGCTGGCAGGACCTGGACCGCGCAAGCACAATGGTTTACGCAAAGTCAACTAGCTTCGAGGACATAAAAGAAGCCGTGCAGGCCGGGTGTTTTTACGTTGCCAACAGGCTAAAGCTAAACTATTTAAACCTTGATGGCAACTGCATAAAAATAAAAGCTTCCCACGCGAAAGAATCGCATGTGGACAGCGTCCATTACCGTTTTAAAGGTACCGGCGGCAAATTACTGCATGAAGTCACAGGCAGTACCGCGGAGTATGAAATTGACACGTCACAAACTTATATCCGCATAGAAGTTTATGGCGAAGGCGGGGCATTGCTATTTACCCAGCCGTTGTTCAAATAGGAAGGTGATTTTTTAATGCAACAAGAAAAAACTTTTATCTACACCCAAGCCCCGGCCGCACCAATGGTGCTGGAGGGCTTCCCATGGTACAGCGAAGACCAGGTGTTTTGTCGCCTTCCCCAGCGTTGCCATGCAGCACTTAGCGACGGCATGAAGAAGCATGTATGGGACACTTCCGGCGGAACACTGCGATTCCGTACAGATTCTGCCAGCATTTCTGTACGCTACACTTTGCGCAACATGGCAAAATACGCGGCGTCACAACCTGCATCCGGGCATTCTGGCCTGGATGTTTACGCAGGCGTTAAAGGCAGCTATCGTTTGCTGGGCTGCGTTGCCCCGGTGGAGAACCAACAGGAACAAAACATAGAAGTGGAAAACCCGGGCGACGATATCACAATTTACTTGCCACCATACAATGGCGTGGACAAAATCGAAATTGGAATAGAAACCGGTACGCAATTTTTTGCCCCAACAGCACGTACGCAGTTAGGACAAGTTTTGGTATACGGCCCATCCATTGCACAGGGCGGCAACGCAAGCAGGCCGGCTTGTGCATACCCAGCAATCTTGTCTCGCTGGCTAGACGTGGCGTTTATAAATCTTGGTTTCTCTGGCGCATGCATGGGCGAGCCAGAAATTGCTCATCTGATAAACGAGGTACCCATGCGTGTATTTATCATGGACTTCGACCATAACGCACCAAGCCCCGAGTATCTGCGCGAAAAACACGAGCCGTTTTATAAAATTATACGCGAAAAAAATCCGACCCTGCCAGTGGTGTTTGTTACCAAACCCAATGCAGACCCGGATGATGATGAAGACAATGCCCGTAAGCAGGCCGTTTATGATACTTTTATAAATGCCCAAGCCCGTGGCGAAAATGTATGGTTTGTGGACGGCATGACCCTTTTTGGCACTGCCGACCGCGATATTTGCACCACAGATGGCGGCCATCCAAATGATTTAGGCTTTTTACGCATGGCAGAGGGAATTGCCCCTGCGGTGCGCGAGGCGTTAAAGGGCTAACATCTCTGGCGTTACATGGCCGGATGTCCCAATTTGACTAACACAAATGGCTGCGGCGGTATTTCCTATCTCCGCGGCTGTTTTCATATCTGCACCAGCGGCAAGGGCCGTTACAAAATTGGCAGTAAACATGTCCCCTGCCCCACACACATCCGTTTGGCCGGTTACGGGCCGCGCGGGCACATCTGTAGTGCCGCTTTCGCTGTAAATACGCACGCCTTTTTCGCCCATAGTACATATTACAGGGCGCTTATTGCGCTCTTGCAACGCTTCGCAAGCACTTGCTATTTCTTCATCTGTACGCGTTACAGAAGGGTCTGATGCTAATTTAACAGGGTTGTCGCTGCCGGTATTGGACAGGCCATGCACAGCATGAGTCAGCTCAAATTGGTTTCCCTTTACGGTCAAACCATCAAACTGCCCTATATTGCGACGGGAATCTGCAAAAATAAGCAGTTTAGGGTATTCCCGCGCCAAAGCTGTAAGCACGCGATGCATGCCGTCGGTTATTACACCGCAGTTTTCCTCGGTAACTTGATCCATTACAATTAGCGCATCCAGTTTGGGGGCAAGGTTCCGCAGGTTGCTTGTTATCGCAAGCTCAATTTCCAGCGGTGTTTTGGTCCAGTTTTTAATGTCTATGCGGCTCATTTCCCACTTCGAGCCGTCTGGTTCTATCATCCAGGGCTTGGTGTACGCGTTTGTGCCGCGATGGAAAGTCTGCACCAGGTTATCGCGGTTTATGCGCAGCCTGTCAAGCCCGCGGCAAAGTTCCAAGCCACGGCCGTCATCCCCAACAAAGCCTACGGCATATATATTGCCAACACCTAAATTAGCCAAGTTGTTTGCAACAGTACCTGCCGCGCCGGGCGAAGTCTCGCGTTTTACACACTGGTACGCTACCATATCTGTTTCCAGCGACGGTTCGTTTAAGTTTGCATCTATCCAAAGATATTCGTCCAAGCAGTAGTCACCAAGCACGGCAATGGACAGATGTTTATATTTATCAAAAAGATGTTTCATTACGCCTCCACCACTTTCATAACAATTTCGTTCCATTTTTGCAGCCGCTGGGGCTGGTACTGCACTGTAGAAACATCTTTTAGTATAAATTCCAAGTTAACATTGTGGCGGCGTGCGGCCTCTACTGTTTCACGCAGGTCATTCTCGATTACATCATAATCGATTAAGGAATTGGCTACAAATGCCGGGTTAGGTTTTGCAGACATGGTAAGTGTAGGGCCAATTTGCTCGGCAAATTTTTCTCTATCACTCCACGGGCTGCAAGAAAGCTTTCGCACATTTGGGATTTGCTTGACCATATCCATACGGTCGCAAAGGCGGTCGCAACAGCCGTAGTAAATACCGCCAAAATATTTTGCCATTTCGGTAATATACGGTATCTCAAATTCCTTTGTTGTGGCAGGCGACACCGACGTAAACGGCTGTGCCAGCCCAAAGCCCCAAGAATTGTAAGTAGTCTGCGCACCGCCTGCACCGGGGCCGGGCAGCAGCTCGTTGGTATAAATATGCGAGCAATGGCAAAGGTTAGATTGCGAATCCACAACGCCAAGTGCGTTTGCCTGCTTTAGCCCGGCTATAATAGCGTCGGTATGCCGGCGTACCAGGGCATGCATAAGCTCTGGGTTGTCGACAAGTTCCATGTAAACGGCCTCTATACCCATCCAGGTAGAAAGGTTATCCCATGGCCCCAAGTGGAAAATATGCCCCTTAGGCCGTACAGGCGCAATGCCTGCAAATATCTCGTTCGCAAGTTCCATACGGCGGTTGGTTTCCGCTTCGTCATGGGTTATTTGCATATCTTTGATTTTGGCTACATCTTCAAAGGTTTCGAATTGATTTGTGTAATAATGCGAAACTACGGAATTTGCGGCATCGGATACTGATATATCTTCCTGAACTTCCATGCCGTAATCAAACCCGCTAATTGCCATAGGTATAGGGATAATCGGCTCAACAACCATGTCTGCAGGGAAGTTTTTCCACTTATATAGCAGTTGACGCATCTCGTTTTCAACTTGGCGAAACACAGGGTCTTCTACATGCAAGGTAAGTTCGCCATCGCCGTTTAGTTCGTGCCAAGGCAATTGGCAAATTGTTACCATTGGGCGCTGCATTTTCCCCGCGTTAAGGGATTTCCAAAGCTCAACTTTTTCGTTTTGTACAGGCAAAGTTGCAACTTCCATGTAGGCGTTTGCAAGATTGCGTAAGATTTTCGTATCTTTTTGGGTCACATCAAAACCCTCCTCAAAATTTGTTCTTCTTATTTTACATCATAGAAAAACAATTTCAAGTGCTTTGTCGTTTCGTTTTGAAATGAATCGAAACGACTATGGTTGAAAAACCGGTACAACCGCACCGTCAAAATACCGCCAAATAAAATCGTACACCCTTTGGGATTGCAAATGCTGCAATAAAATAGCGAACGCTGGGTGGTCTTTGTCCCCTACACGCACTGTAAGCCCGTTTGCATATGGGTTTGAATATGCCGACTCCCTAATTACCGAGTCGTGCATTGGGTGCATACCCAGTATATCGTAATTGTTTAGTACGTGATTGGTATTGATAATTGCCAAGTCTACGTCCACCAATATATGCGGTAAAAGCGCAGCATCTGCGGCATGAAACCGTAGGTTTAGCGGGTTGTACATAATATCCGACGTATATGTGGCCAAAATGCCCGCCGCTGGGTCAAGCGTTAAAACCCCGTATTGCTGCAACAGCAAAAGTGCGCGGCCGTGGTTAGCTGGGTCGTTGGGGAAGGCCACTGTAGCACCTGGTGCAAGCTCGCTAATATCATCTATTGTGAGGGAATACGCGCCAATTGGCTCTACATGAACAAGACCCAGCATGTAAAGTTCGCTTGCCCGTGGAAAGCTGCTTAGAAATGGCTGGTGCTGAAAGAATGTCGCACACAAATCCCCGTCTGCAAGACCCGGGTTAAATATATGGAAGTCGGTAAACACAGTTACATTGATATCCACACCGTCAGCCAATAAATGCGGGCGAATATACTCAAGTATTTCTGCATGGGGGCGTGCGGTTGCTGCAATTTCCAATGTGAATATTTCGCCGTCGCGCCATTCTGCAAGGCCTGTTTCCGAGTCGCGGCAGGCGGCAAACGCGCCCACAATTACGATAAGTAGAATTGCCAAAATTACTTTTTTCATGATAAATCATCTCCTACAAATTTTTGTTTGATAAATGGTAAAAAAAAATGAGCCTCATCAGGGGCTCCATTACTGAACGTTACGCAAATAGCCTATTGCTTATGCGCACATCTTCCGGCATTCTCGCGATAAATGCCGGGGGAGTTAGCACCGTGCGTTCGCCGGTTGCTGGGTTTCACAGGGCCCTGGTCCCTCCACCTCTCTGGATGTTGTATGAAATTGTTTCGCGTATGATAATACATGTGCAAGTTGTTTGTCAATAGTTTTTTTCTTTTTTATTTTTATTTTTTGTTTTTATTTTTTTATAATCATTCGCCATGCCAGTAAAACTCTGCTACAATAGCGTGGCGTGGCCAACCAGCGGTGTAAAAAAATATATCCCCGCCTGCACGCCGGTAATCCCACAAGGTGCGGCGCATTTCTGGGGTAACATTGTCAGGAAAAACATCTAAAACTATCCTGTAGTGTTTTACACCATGTTTGGGGAGAGGATGTAGAGCTAAGCAATAATCAAAAATTAAATATTCGCCGGGAGAAACGAAGTGAGTGGTGCCCCAGAGAACAAAACTGTCAGGGATTATGTTTGGATACGGTATTAAAAGCCGCCAATATTGTCCATCAAAAAAATCGATATGAAAACTACCATTACTGGTAAACGGCCCTGGATAATTTACATGCCGTCTACGTAAATAGTCAGCCGCAACGCTAATTAACATATCAGAATTATTTTCTATGCGCAATTGTACGCTGTCCGTAGATATAGATACCACTTCCATCGAAATTTTATCCACCAAAAACGGCAGTTTGCGTATAGAATCTGCAAGGGGTGCCGGTTCATCATAAGCTTCTGGTTCATCATAATAACCGCATGCCGTAAAAACAATCACAATGCACACTATTACTAGAATGTTACATATGAATTTTTTATTAATAATGCAACACCTCTTTTCATCATGTTATGACTTACCGTATGAGCCCTGTAATTTCCCAAAATGCATCAGAGTCCATCGTAAACCACTTCTGAATATCCGCATCATCACCATCTTCAAATATCGCTAATGCAAGAGAACCCCATTTTTGATGTGTGATAAAATAAATTGCTATCTTATGGTTTTCGTTCATTGCATATAAAACAGGCGGCATGCCAAGAATACCTTCATCGCTCCAAGGATGGCTGAAGCCATAAAACAGAAAACTGCTGAGTGCGCGATGTATAATCATAAGTTCTGATTCGGTAAAATATGTTTTTGCATACGGATAATTATAGTAGAGCCAGTTAGATGTTAATATGAACTGATCATTCAGTGTAATCGGCAGATAGTCAGAAATTTTTCCTTCTGGCACTTCTGACATCTCGAGTGGGTTTGATAATCGTCAGTGGCAACCTGCTAAGGCTATAACTCCCAAAAAAATGACAGTGATAAGTAAAATGAGTTTAAGCATTTCATGCCTCCTTTATTTAGCAAAGTACCCCTCAAACGGACAAAACTCCCTATGTCCTCAAAGTGAGAACATAGGGAATCACAACAAATCTAATCGTAGTCCCAATAAAACTCCGCAACAATAGCATGGCGCGGCCAGCCGGCAGTGTAGAAAAATATATCTCCGCCTGCACGCCGATAATCCCACAAGGTGCGGCGCATTTCTGGGGTAACATTGGCAGGAAGAACCTCTAAAACTATCCTGTAGCGTTCTGTGCCCTGTTTGGGAAGTGGATGAAGATCTAAACAATAATCAAAAATTAAATATTCGCCGGGAAAAACGTGGTGAATGGTACCACCGACATAAATATAGATAATGGTTCCATTATATTCTATATTTCTGGCAGGTCTTATGTTTGGATACGGTATTAAAAGCCTCCAATACTGTCCGTCGAAAAAATCGATATGAAAACTACCGGAACTGGTAAATGGCCCGGGATAATTCTGATGTTGCCTGCGAACATAGTCAGCCGCAACGCGAATTGCCATATCAGAATTGTTTTCTATGCGTAATTGTACCCTATCTGTGGATATAGACACGACTTCCATCGAGATTTTGTCTTCCAAAAACGGCAGTGTACGTATAGTGTCTGCAAGAGGTGCGGTTTCTGCATAGGCTTTCGGCTCATCATAATAATCGCATGCCGCAAAGGCAACCACAATGCACACTATTATAGCAGCATAGCACACAATGTTTTTTTTCATGAGACACCTCCGATTATTTATTCGCCATGCCAGTAGAACTCTGTTACAAGGGTGTGGTTCAAAGGCGATCCATGAAGAAAAATATCAATTCTAACTCTGTAAAGTCCTACTTCTGTCATCGGTATGGGGTGAAGTTCTAAACAATACTCGGCAACTACATATTGGCCGGGTTCGATGTGAAAAGAATCATCACCAAGGGTAACAATGTAATCCCATATATATGGGGCGGGGACTACCGCCATCCAATGCTCGCCATTGAAGTAGTCTATTGCAAAAATGCCGGAACGTTCAGGCCATCTTCTTCGTTGACTGCAAGGGGGGAAAGTCAAGACGTGGTTAGAATTATTTGTTATCTGTAATTGTATGCTATCTACAGAGAATAAAAGCACTTCCATTAAAACACTGCTCCGAAAAAATGCTAAGGTTTCTACATCATCTGCAACTTTTATAGATGTAGGTTCAGGCGCAGAAGTACAAGCGGTTATAATCATAAGAACAATCATTAATATAATTATTTTTTTCATGATAGTCACTCTCCTGCTATTTATGTAATGTGTGCGGCAAGTATAACTTACCGCAACACATAAAGCCATTTCACAGCTGCTAACGCGCAACAGCTCTTATTCTCACATTAATTTCAGTAACTGTAGATGTGCCAGTCATTGTTGAAGTACCTGCTACAACAATCCCTACTGCCGCATTGGTATGAAGGCAATAAACTATACCACCGCTATCTCCGCCAGTACCTACTATAGTTGAATTCATTGCATTCATAATAAGAATTGTGGCTCTTGTTACACTGCACTCTACTGTTTGTCGGTGTCCAAAAGTTGTTACATTTCCAGATCTGCTACCACTCGCAAAACCAGTTGACGCCACATGTTGGCCACGCCAAAGGTGTGTCGTTGATCCGCCAATAAAGTGGCCATTTGAGAAACTGGTAATCTCTAATCCAGGATCTAACGTAATAAATGCTGAATCTGAACCATTTAGATTTACGTGAGTTGGCGTGGCAACGCGACCGATACGAGCAAGGCGCCACGGAAGATAAATAGTATCTCCAAATTGCAATCCGCCATGAGCTGAACCAAGATGAGCAGCCGTTACAAAGCCTATCGCACCACTTGCGGAAGCCCTGTAACCAATAGACCCACTACCTAATTATAACACCATTGCGCCGAACATTAATCTGTTCGCCTATATTAGCCACCAAGTTAACAAACGGTACCACTGCAAGTTCATCAGTACTCAAATAATCAGTGCTTTCATAATCAAACTCTGGCATTTCAAGTACCATCGGTCCATCAGACTGTTTAAACACAATCAACGGAGCGTCAAGAACCGTTTCCCTAAAAACGTTTACAGCGTCTTCCGTAAAATCAACTAACTCCACAACTACCCTATTAGCTACCACATCCAAATGCCAGCCACCGGCATTTGCAGCAGCCATATCCTCTGGAGTTGGCGGAATCAACTCATTCAACAAATGTATCGTCGCCCACAAATCACTGTACGCAAACTCAACTTCCCTTACTGCAACGCCTTCGCTAGTCTGCATTTGCTCAATATGCGCACTTATTGGCCTGTGCGCTGCATCACGGCCCTCAAGCACAGGTGGTGCTACAGGCATGTTTACCATAAGCAAAACCGCATTGCCGTCGGCATCAATATATGCGCCGCCAAAATAGTCTGGGAACATAAGCTCGCCGGTTCTGCTTACAGGAAGCGAGTCAACAAAATTGTTAAGCATCGTAAGTGTTCTTACATAGTTTGTTGCAAATTCTACACCGCGCTCGGCGGCAAGCAAATCAAAGGGCGATGCCGTTTCGTAATCGGATACATAGGCTTGTCCTGCTGACATTTGTATTGGTGCTAAGCATAACACAAAAACAACCATAACTGCAAGAAATTTGTTTACTGTTTTTTTCATGGAAATTCTCCTCCGCTTTTTGAGATATTTTTTTGTGTTTTACGTTACATGGCCATGGAAACGTCTTACACTATAATTATACCCCCCCCAGCTGGGATTGCCAACATAAATTTCCAATATTCATATCATTGTTTGCACATAATTTCAAAAATTTTCAATAACCATGTTGGCAAAGCAAACATATAATTTTGCCCCCAGCCCATTTCCTGTTATAATAAAAGCAAACTAAACAGTAAGACAAGCTGATGCATGAAAACTATTTGCGTGCACAGCACGCACCCGAAGCGGAGCGGAGGAAGCGGAAGCAGGATTCATTCCTGCTGTAGCGGCGGGGTGTAGGGGCAGCGCCCCTACTTAGAAAGGGCATGCCATATGCAAACCAACCAACCATTCGTACATTTACACGTTCACTCGGAATACAGCCTGCTGGACGGCAGCGCTAAGATAAGCGAGCTTATTTCCCGCGCGGCGGAGATGGGCATGAATAGCATTGCCATTACCGACCACGGGGGTATGTACGGCGCGATAGATTTTTACAAGGCGGCAAAAAAAGCTGGGATTAAGCCAGTTATCGGCTGCGAGGTATATGTTGCGCCAAAATCGCGCTTTGTTAAAGAGCGCGGCGATGACGGCAACTATCATCATCTTGTTTTGCTTGCGGAAAACGAAACAGGCTACAAAAACCTGATGAAGCTGGTTTCGATTGGCTTTACCGAAGGTTTTTATTACAAACCGCGTGTGGATATAGAAATACTGCGTGAGCACAGTCAGGGTCTAATTGCCTTGTCTGCTTGTTTGGCTGGCGTTGTGCCCAGAGCCATGGAAGCCAGAGGATATGAGGCGGGCAAAGAAGTTGCCCTTATGTATAACGAAATTTTTGGACAGGATAATTTTTACTTAGAATTGCAGGACCATGGCCTGGAAGAACAGCGGACACTTAACTCGCAGCTTATTCGCATGTCGCAGGAGACAGGTATCCCGCTGGTTGCAACCAATGACATACACTATATAGAAGCCGCGGACTTTAAGGCGCACGACGTTTTGCTATGTATCCAAACCGCCAAAACCGTGCTGGACGAAAACCGCATGGCCTATGGAAGCGACCAATTCTATTTAAAATCGCCGGAAGAAATGTATGCGTTGTTCCCCTACGCGCAAGAGGCACTTGCAAACACGCAAAAAATTGCCGACCGCTGCGATATCGAAATAGAGTTTAATAATTATAAATTGCCAAAATTCTTCCCGCTGCCGGAGGGCAAAACCGCCGCAGACCACCTGCGCGACCTATGCGAAGCGGGACTCACAAAACGCTATGGCGAAGACGCGCATCGTCACCAGGAACGGCTGGATTATGAACTTGGTGTCATAACCAAAATGGGTTTTGAAGACTACTTTTTGGTAGTATCCGACTTTGTAAAATACGCCCATGACAACGGTATTATGGTGGGCCCAGGGCGCGGCAGCGGTGCGGGTAGCATAATGGCGTATGCCCTGCGCATCACGGATATTGACCCTATACCGTTCGACCTGCTGTTCGAGCGTTTCTTTAACCCAGAGCGTATTTCTATGCCCGACTTTGATATAGACTTTTGCTACGAGCGCAGGCAGGAAGTTATCGACTATGTAGTGCGCAAATACGGCACCGATTATGTTTCGCAAATTATCACTTTTGGGAAAATGAAAGCAAAGGCCGTAACCCGTGACGTTGGCCGCGCTTTGGCTATGCCATACGGCGAGGTTGACCGTATCGCAAAAATGATACCTTCCGACTTGGGTACGACCCTAAAAAAAGCACTGGAAATGAGTGCGGAATTAAAACAGGCCTATAACGAAGAAGATAGTACCCGCGAACTTATTGATATGAGCCTTCGCCTGGAAGGGCTTTCGCGTCACGCTTCCACTCATGCGGCAGGGGTTGTAATTGCGGACAAGCCCGTTTACGAATATGTACCCCTAAACACCAATGATGGCTTGGTGACTACACAGTTCCCAATGGGTACGGTAGAAGAGCTTGGGCTTTTAAAAATGGACTTTTTAGGCTTGCGCACCTTAACCGTAATCCGCCTTGCCGCAGAAGAAATAAAGCGTAGCAAAAATATCGCCATAGACCTGTATAACTGGGATTACAACGATCAAAAAGTGTACGATATGATATCACAGGGAAGGACTGCCGGTGTATTCCAGATAGAAAGCAGCGGCATGACCAGTTTCATGAAAGAGCTGCAGCCAGACAATATAGAGGATATAACTGCTGGGATATCGCTGTACCGCCCGGGGCCAATGGACTTTATACCGCAATATATAAAGGGTAAGCGCGACCCGTCAAAAATCACCTATATGCACAAATCGCTGGAGCCTATTTTAAAAACCACATATGGCTGTATCGTATATCAGGAACAGGTAATGCAAATTGTACGCGACTTGGCAGGTTTCAGCCTGGCCAGAAGCGACCTTATACGCCGTGCAATGAGTAAAAAACAAGCCGATGTTATGGCGCACGAGCGTCAAAATTTCATACATGGCATCCCCAGCCAAAACGTGCCGGGCTGTGTCAAAAACGGCATTTCGGAATCCGCCGCCAACAAAATTTTTGACGCTATGACGGCCTTTGCCGCGTACGCGTTCAACAAGTCCCACGGTGCGGCATATTCGTATATCACATACCAAACCGCGTGGCTGCGCTGCTACTATCCAGTCGAATTTATGGCGGCACTTTTGACATCGGTAATAGATAGCGCAACTAAAGTAGCAGGCTATATCCGCGAATGCAAGCGCATGGGCATAAAAATACTGCCGCCAGACGTTAACGAAGGTTTTGCTGTTTTTAGCGTAGCGGATAGCAGCATCCGTTTTGGCCTTTCCAGTATAAAAAATGTAGGGCGCGCCACGGTAGACGCCCTTGTTGCAGAACGTGAAAACGGCGGCAAATTTAAAGGCATTACGGATTTTATAACGCGAATGAGTGGCCACGATGTAAACAAACGCTGCTTGGAAAGTTTAATCCGTGCCGGTGCTTTTGACTCACTGGGCGGCAAGCGTTCGCAATATGTGGCGGTGTACGCCGGCATAATAGACGGCCAGGCTCAAACGAAAAAAAGCACCCTTGCTGGACAGCTTTCCCTTTTTGACATGGACGAATCCCAAGAGGATATTAACGCCACCGACGAGCTGCCAAATATCAAAGAATTCCCAAGCCGGTTGCTGCTTTTTGACGAAAAAGAACTAATGGGCATGTATGTGAGCGGCCACCCGCTTGCGGAATATGAAGAAGGCCTGCGGCGGTATAGCCATTTGACCAGCCTGGATTTTGAAGCCTTAGATTCGGCGGAAGACATCACAACAATGGACAACAGCTTGGTGGAAGATGTTTATGCCGATGCTTTTACGGACACGTACAAAAAAGAAGAGGCCGCGCCAACTACAAAATTACAAGACGGCAAAACCGTAAAATACGGCGGCATGATAACCGCCAAAAGTGTAAAATACACAAAGGCCGAGAATAAGGCATTTTGCTTTTTGACAGTCGAGGATATGTATGGCACAGTGGAAGTTATCGTATTCTCAAAAATGTACGAAAAATTTGGTGCGCGCCTGCAAAACGACCAAGTAATAGTTGTGCAGGGCAAAGTAAGTGCCCGTGAAGACGAAAACACAAAACTTGTGGCGCAGGATATACTTTTTTACGAAGATGTAGCGTATTCAGACCCAACTTCCCGTCATTACGAGCGTAGCGAAGCAACCACCCCTGCCCCTACCCCTCCCCCAACTTTCTGGATAAAGGTACCTGCCGCAAAACTCGTGCAGTTAAAAGATATCACAGACATCCTGTCTGTCCACCATGGTACAACTCAAGTGATGATATATAACGAAGCGCAGAACAAAAAATATCTGACCCGTCAAGAGTTTTGGGTTACGCCAAATCATATCCTGTCGCAGGACTTAGAACGGCTGCTTGGCGTGGGCTGCGTGAAATTGACGTAAAAATACCTATTGACTATAGCGCTTTGTTTAGTGCATAATTACCACAGTTTCAAAAAGGCAAAGGGGAACATCAAGCTATGTCTATTAATCTAATCAACACCACCACTACCACCAAGAGTTAGCATTTGAAGTCAGCCAGTTTGCCGACGACAAATGTTAGCTCCAATTGTCGTTGGTAGATGGATGAGTGAAGATATTTTCCGCACCTCACCGACGATATACGGTGAGGTGCTTTTTATTTTTCTGAAAGGATGTGATTGCCCTGATTGCACATATAGATTGTAATTGTTCTGACGGGCTGATGACCGCCCGCTCTCCATTATAGACAATTAAGTTGAAAATGGTCTCAAGCTTCGTCAGAAAAGCGCATGATACCGCGCATTTCCTGTCTCGCCTTCAACTGTTTTCAACGTAAATTGCTATAGTCGCAATGCAAAACTAAAACTTTAAGGAGAGCATGATTATGCCTAATTTCAAAAACAATTTAATAGAACTGTTGGGAAAAGCAATCTCGGAATTATATTCCGGGGATTTGGTTTTCCACAAAATCACAGACAGCGGTTTCTATTGTGATTTCGATATGCCCGATTCACTCAATCCCGAAAAAATAGCACAAGTAAACAACTGGCTGTCAAACAAAAATATTACTTCGTGTGCTCAAGAAATATCCAGTTTTTCTGGTGCATATCTTGACGGGGACAGCGACAGCAAGGTAGTCCAGCGTGTTTATGTTGCCGCCTTCGAAGAACAGAGCGACTTGGAAGAACATCAACGAAAGCTAGCAATAGCCGCAGAACATGACCACAAAAAAATAGGCTCGCAGCTTAGTTTGTTTTCTACGTCGGAAGAAATAGGCCAGGGGCTTCCCATGTGGCACCCAAAAGGCGCAACTATCCGGTTTTTGCTGGAGCAATTTAGCCAAGCCGCACATTTACTAAACGGCTACCAATGGGCGTACACTCCGCATATTGGCCGGGCAGAACTTTGGAAAACATCCGGGCATTTGGATAATTTCAAAGATTCGATGTACAGCCCGCTGGATATTGATGGTGACGAGTATTATCTAAAGCCAATGAACTGTCCATTCCACTTTCTTATTTACAATAGCGAAACGCGCTCGTATCGTGATTTGCCAATACGCATGGCGGAGTTTGGCACGGTTTACAGATACGAAATGTCCGGCACCCTAAGCGGTTTAACAAGAGTGCGCAGCTTCACACAGGATGATGCCCATATAATTTGTACGCCGCAGCAAGTTGAAAGTGAGGTTGCGTTTGCGCTCAAATTTTCTCTTTATATCCTGCAAGCGTTTGGGCTAACAAAGTTTAAGCCCTATGTATCCACAAGACCTAAGAAAAAATCCATCGGTACTAACGAGCAATGGGATACCGCAACGGAAGTCTTGAAAAAAGCCGTTGTTTCCGCAGAGCTTGAATACGAAATCGACGAGGGCGGCGGCGCGTTTTACGGTCCAAAAATTGACTTGAAGCTGTATGACTCGCTTGGGCGTGAATGGCAATGCAGCACAATTCAATTCGACTTTAATTTGCCCGAACGCTTCAATATGAAATACATTGGCAGTGATGGCAAAAAGCATACGCCCTATATAATCCACCGCGCCTTATTTGGCAGCATAGAGCGTTTTTTTGCGGTCTTAATCGAGCATTACAAAGGCGACTTTCCGTTATGGTTTGCGCCTGTGCAGTTTGCCATCATTCCAATTAACCAACAGCATAATGCCTACTGCAAAAAACTGGAGATTAGCCTTAAACAAAAAGGATTTAGGGTTGAAACGGATTATTCAGAAAGCCATATGCGTGAAAAAATCAAACGCTATGAGTCCGACAAAATTCCGTTTATGCTAATTGTTGGCGACGAAGATATTGATGCCGGCGGGTTTTCGGTACGAAGCCGAAAAGACGGAAACCTTGGTTTAATGCAGCTAGATTCACTTATCGCGCATGTTCAAGATGAAATTGAGCAGGGCAAGCCTGGTTATATCACGTAATCGCTAATGCAGTCATACCAATGCACAAATCTTTCGCCATTTACCATCAGCACCTCGCTATTCGGTAATTTATCTGTCCAAAATGCTTTATAGCGGTCAAATTTCCAATCATAGCGGTTGTATCGTCTGTGCAGTACAGTACGGCCGCTTTGGTCTACATAGGCAATTGTTAGTACATCTGTGTCAATCTCAAGTATTGCAACGGTATCGTGAACGCGGCCAAGGAGTTCCACCTTGTACCGGCCAAAAATGTCCGGGCATTCGTCTTTGGCAACGGTGAAACTGCCGTCTTCATTAAGCACCGCTACGCCCTTTGCTTGTTGAGCAATTTCCCTGCCAACATTGTTATCGCCAATTTCGTAGTTTTCGAGCCAGGCATCGTCGTAGAAAGAGCCGAAACAAAATGTGTTGTCCTTTATTTTCATTTCTGCGACATATGACGTATGAGTTTCCGTAGAGCGCATGAACTTAGTGTGTACATCGCTAACTTTGTTTTCTTCGTTTGTGTAAGTGCATTCCACTTGTACGCATGATATACCATGAATCTCTGCCTCGCGGGTGCAATGCATGGTGTGCATCCCTGTATAGCGCAGGTCAGGGTCATCGTAGAATGCGAAGCTTGACTTTTCGCCAACACGTGGCACCATTAACCAGCCCGGTATTTCAATAAAATTTACGTTAAAGGGCTTTTCGTTCGACTTTTCAATTGTGAATTTTGGCATTGTTGGCGGGAATTTTTGAGGTTTCGATTTCAAAAAAACATCTCCTTCTATGCTATATAATGTTTTAAAATTTTCTTTTGCCGTGCTTATACGGCTTTTTACAGTACCAATGGGAATGTCGAGTTTTACTGCAATGTCCTTTTGGTTATACCCCCGAAAATAAAACAGATATAGAATCTGCTTATCCTTGTCACGCAGTTTGTTTAGCGCATCATTAACTAACATTGCGGTTTCCGCGCCGTGGTCGTCTGCAATAGTGCCACTTATTTCGTCCAATGGGATTTCTAGCCGCTTTGCCTTTGACTTGTAGTAATCTACACATTTATGCGACGCAATACCAATTATCCAGCTTTTGAAAAATGTCTTGTCATGTAGTTTATCAAATCCCCTATATGCCGCCAGCAAAACGTCCTGCAAAATATCTTCCGCATCGGCGGTGCTGGATACCTTGTGGAAAAGATACGACTTCAGCATTTTTATATGTGCAGTACAAAGGGCTTCGTATTCCGTTTTCATATGATTTTCACCTCATTTCTCAACATCCGCTTTACAGCTGTACTAGACTTCTCCTGAAACCAATTCATGCGCGCGAAAATGCTCCCTGATTCCGTAACATTTTCGCGCGCTTCTGACAGTTTCAGGAGAAGTCTATTTATATAGTCTGTGCGAGATAAGAAAAGGTTCACTTTTTGTTTTGATTTTATATCCTTCATGTTATAATCGGGCGACAAGAAAGGTGAACGAAATGAACATAACTGTAATAAACGGCACAGAACAAAAGGGCTGCACCCACGCAATGAAAGAACTATTCCTTTCGGCAATGGATGACGGCCACAATATAACAGAGTTTTATCTGCCGCGCGACTGCCCAGTTTTTTGCACAGGCTGCAAGGCGTGTTTTTATCGCGATATCAGCGTTTGCCCGCATTCGCAGTACACGCTTCCAATTTGGGAAAGCATTGTTAATGCAGATTTGCTGGTAATTGCGTCGCCGTCGTATGTATTCAATGTAACTGGGCAAATGAAGGCCATGCTAGACCATTTTGCAACAAAATGGATGGCTCACTCGCCAGAGAAGCCAATGTTTAGCAAGCAGGCAGTGATAATCACAAACGCAATTGGTGCGGGCATGGGCAAAACTGCCCGCTGTATAAAAGATAGCCTAGATTTTTGGGGCGTCGCCCGCGTGCATATTATTAAACAAGCCTTATTTCAGCCAAAATTGGAACTTGTTGACGTCAAGCGCAAAAACGCTATTAAAAAACGGTGCGAAAAAATTGTCGATAAGATAAAAACAAAAAAACGCGTAACCCCGCGTCTTAAAGTTAAGTTGCTGTTTTTCGTGATGAAAAAAAGCCAGTCCTTAATTGATAAAAATGAGCGCAAGGCCGGGCGGGAGCGTACAAAGGATTATTTGCACTGGCAGGAGAATGGCTGGTTGGATGGTAAAAAGCCGTGGAGGGATTAGAATTTATGTTGTCAATGGCATATTTCCAATGTAATATATAGAACAGAAGGAGATGAGTAAATGTATACAATTGAAGCCATTTATGATGGCAACACTTTTAATCCGACACAACCAATTGATATAAGGGAGGAATACAAAGTAATCATTAATTTTGTTGAGCCCGTTAAGCGTGAGGCGAAATCAAGAAATAACTCTCGGTTTTTAGTAGAGCCAGAGCCGAGTAAATCTAGTGCTGTTGCTTTTGGGTTGTGGAATGGAAAGGTAAAAATACCCGATGATTTTAACGAGCCTTTAGAGGACTTGAAGGAGTATATGTACTGATGGATTATCTCTTAGATACACATATCAAAACTTATAACACTCTCCCATTACTCCATCGTGACCCTTTCGATGGGATGCTGATTGCAACAGCAATTGTGGAAAATTTCATACTCATCACCGCAAATGAAAATATTCAAAAGTATGACGTATCATGGGTTTGGCAACAATGATTACTGGTATAAGCCATATCACTTTAATAGTAAAAGATTTGGCGCGAACGGCTACTTTTTTAGTGCGGATTTTTGGGGCAGAAGAAGTTTATTCAAGAGATTCGACTGTGAAATATTTTCTTATAGACAAGGTATGGATTGCGCTAAACAAGGGTGAGCCATTGCCGCAGCGTACATATAATCATATTGCTTTTCAGATTGCAGATGAAGATATGGACATGTACATTGCACGAATAAAAGATGTTGGTGCGGAGATTAGACCCGAGCGTCCTAACCGTACGCGTATTGCCGGTGAGGGACGCTCGATATATTTTTATGATTTTGACAATCACCTTTTTGAACTGCATACCGGCACGCTTTCTGAAAGGCTGGCCGGGTATTCTCAAGGAAATGGAATGGAGGCTTAAGGCATATGTACGAAAGCGCAATTATCTTTGGTTGGAGCGAATAAAAATCAAGTCGTGACAGAAAATCACGACTTGATTTTTTAACAACCGGCCCTTAACTGCGATTTACGCATTTCTTCTTCCCGTTGGCGTATTGGGATACATAGGTCAACTTGTTCTTTGCCGCCAAAATACCAGCCATGTTCTCTATAGTCGTGGTACGAAAAATCGCGCCGTGTATCGTCGTATTCAAATTCGGACTGCGGCAGCCAATGCAGGAATATTTCATTCCAAGTATTTTGATAGGTTTCGCGCCATAGTGCGCCATCAACAGGCGGGGTAGAGAAAACGGCGTATAAACCGCCGGGAATATCAACCTTTGTCATGTCCGGCTCTATATTTGCAAGGTCGTCCGGCTGGTCGATACCCCTACCCATCATGTAGGTGAATTCGCCTGTGCTTTCGTTGATATCATAGCACATGCAAATTTCAAAATGCTTGGATTTTGTAAACGTGTCATGTAATTTTGTCAAAATTGCGACGTAATCCAAATTTTCTGAATCGTAAAAGGTTGACGGGTTGATTTTTTCCTTAATGTTTTCCGATTTGTAGCTGCGCGGATACCCAACTGCGGAAAACGGCGTTAGTTCAATAATATGTGGATGCATTGCATTTCCTCCTAAAAATTTATTTGTCAGCATGTTTACATTTGGTTTAATTGGCTGGCTTACGGTTAGGCGCAGCCGGCATAGCGACGGCGGAAAGCCAAACCAATTTACAAAGGCCTTTGTAAACCCGCCATGTGTTTCAAAGCCGTACTCCATTGCTACGTCTATTACTTTTTGACCCTGAGAAAGATCATACAGCGCGTACTGCAATTTGCGCCATGTTACATAGTTCATTACAGAAATCCCAATTGCGCCGGTAAAAATGCGGCTAAAGTGATATGCAGAATACCCGGCTTTTTCTGCTAACATTGTAGCCGTTATTTCATTTTTGATATTGTCGTCGATGTAATCAAGGACTGTCTGTAGTGTTGTACTATGGTTCATTGAGGCACCTCTTTCCGCGCGGTGATTTTATTATACCAGCGCATAATTAGTTTTCTTATCCTAATTTGCTATGTTATAATTGTCTAGTGATGCAAATCGTCATTGCGGGCTCCGACCCGCAATCTTCATACTGTGGATTACAGAGCCATGTCTATCACTGTTAGTACAAACGACGCTTAATCATGGTTATAGTGATGAACTTGGTGTGCAACCTTTTTCATGAAGATTGCGGATCAAGTCCGCAATGACAAAATCTAACCAGAACGACAGGAATCTGATTAGGAGGCAGCTATGAACGCTGAGAAACGCTTCATGAACGCTGGGAAACGCTTCATGAACATACTTGGCATTTCTGGCACACCGCGCAAGGGTGGCAATTCGGAAATTTTACTGGACGCCGCGCTTAAACCATTTGAAGACGCAGACCACAACATAACGCGAATTTTATTATCTGAGACGAAAATAGAACCATGCATTGGCTGCGAAACTTGCATCGGAGAAAAAGCCTGCTTCATAAAAGACGACATGCAAAAAGTTTACGAAGCTTTTAGAACCTGCGACGCAATTATTATTTCCGCCCCGTCGTATTGGCGAAATGTACCGGCACAGTTAAAAGCGTTGTTAGACCGCACATTCGCGGCCAAAGATAGGCCGCTAAAAGGCAAGCTTGGCGGCGCAATTGCCGTAGGCCGCGCTACCGCGGGCGGTGGACAGTCTAAGGTGCTGGATGTCATACACAATTTTTATCTCTCGAACGGGGCATTGTGCGTCCCGGGTGAGCTAAACGGCGTAACCGCGTCTGCAGACAAGCCTGGTGATATATTAGCGCAACCCAGACGGCTGGAACAGGCCAGAGCTTTAGGCAACAACATATTAGACTTCTTGCAAAGAAGTCATGAAAGGTTTTGATTCCAATGCAAATACTAGACCTATGTCATGAGATATCCCTGCCAGCAGAAATGATTGACCAAATCCCCGCTGTTTTGGCGGGCTTAGATATGGCGGAACTATCCCCCCACATTAACGCACTCACAATACAGGGCGAAGAAGATGCCGCGTACAACAGTCTGGTAAAAATTTTTGACAATGCCGACCCAGCCGGCATAAAAATGCTAACCGCGCAACTATGCGCCGCGCTGCAAACAAGGGAGAATTATGCCCATGAAGGCATATGCGACAAAATTTTCTTAGACACAATGAAATGCTTTACACGGTTTATACTCGAACATTTTGGCACCTATGGCCGCTACCATTTTGACCGCGGCTGGTGGGCATGGCGGCAACTGTCTATGCGCATTGTACGGCTTGGCGTATTGGAATTTGAGCTAATGCAAGAAGGTCATATCTCGGTACACATCCCGTCAGACGCAGTTATGACAAACGATGCCCTTCGTGAGTCTTACGGCATGGCAAAATCATTTTATGCCCCGCACGGTTCGCCACAAATACAATGCTGCACATGGCTGCTTTCCCCTGTATTAAAAGAAGTTTTACCCGCAGAATCACGCATTTTAAACTTCCAAAAAGACTACGAAATATTTGAACTTATACCGGAAAGCAACTACTTTATGCGCTGGGTGTTTGACAAAGAATATGGCGACGTAAGTGGCGACATAACCCAATTGCCAGAGGATACAAGCCTGCAACGCGGCATAAAAAAATTGCTTTTGGAAGGCAAGACCGTTGGCGACGCCCGCGGGCGATATGTAGGAGGCAGCCCAATGAAAACAATAAACTGGGGCATGGTAGGCACCGGCAACGTAACAGAGCGCAAAAGCGGCCCAGCCCTCTACAAAGCCCGCAATTCTGGCTTGTATGCCGTAACAAACCGTACCCGCGCAAAAGCGGAAGACTATGCCGCCCGGCACGGCGTTCCAATTGTATACGACAGCATAGATGAAATGCTGGCCGACCCGCAAATTGACGCAATTTACATTGCTACGCCGCCCGGTTCGCACAAGGAATACGCGCTAAAATGCGCCGCGGCAAAAATCCCATGTTATATAGAAAAACCCGTAGCCATGAACTATGCCGACCATATGGAAATGATAAAAGCCTTCGAAGAAACCGGCACAAAGTCATTTGCCGCGTACTATAGGCGCGCCTTGCCGCGCTTCTTAAAAGTGCGCGAAATGCTACAGCAGGGCGCGATTGGCGACGTGCGGTTTACACATATCTCATACTTTACCACCGGGGCGGGCGAAAAAGACGGCAAAGCATGGCGCGTACAGCCCGAAATCTCCGGCGGGGGCATTTTCATGGATATCGCCGTGCATCAGCTGGATATACTGGACTTTTTGCTTGGCAAAATTACCGAGGTTAAAAGCATTGTATCAAACCAGGCGGGATATTATAAGCCAGAAGATATTCTCAATGTTTGCTTTGCTTTCGAAAGCGGCGTGCATGGCAGCGGCGACTGGTGCTTTACTGCCGGTGTTGGGAAAGACCTTATCGAAATCGTTGGCAGCAAAGGGCGAATCGCACTGGAATGCTTTGGCACAGGGCCAATTATTCATGAAACCGCGGATGCAATGCACGAAATCCCCGTCGAAACGCCGGAGCACATTCAACAGCCCCTTATCCAGTCCATTGTGGACGAGCTAAACGGCGAGGGCAGCTGCCCAAGCACGCTATATACTGCGGCGCGGACAGCATGGGTTTGTGACAAGGTCTATAGCAGTGTGAAATGATATGGAGCTGTTTACAAACGATCTACTGCTTAGAGCTGAGAAATGCTACTTAACAGAAAATTTTGCTAAACGCAATATAGATGTACTATGGTTTGATTCATTTAGCCAGATAAAAGCTTACTTACTGCAGGAAATCCCCACAACGGCAAAAGTGGGCATAGGTAACTCTGCAACCCTAAAGAGCATGAATATAACAAAAGCCCTTTGCGACAGCGGCAACGTAGTTTTTGATAAAACTCTCGGCAATACCCCGGAAGAAATACGCGAGCTAAAACGCGCGTCTCTTCTGGCCGATTGTTATATCTCCGGCTCAAATGCCGTGTCCGAATGCGGAAGAATCGTAAACATAGACCACAGCGGCAACAGAGTCGCCGCAATTTCCTATGGGCCAGACAAGGTTTACATCGTGGTTGGCAAAAACAAAATAACCGCAACCTATGACCAAGCCATAAAGCGCGCCCGCAACACTGCTGCTCCACAAAACGCAAAAAGGGCGGGCTATAACCCGCCATGTATTGCCGCCGGACATTGCGTGGATTGTGATTCGCCACAGCGGGTGTGCTTTGTCACTTCCACTGTTGAGGGGCAGCATGTAAAAGGCCGGCTGACGTTGCTGATTGCAAACGAGGAAGAGGGATTTTGAAAATGGCACATACCACTGTCCCCATGTCGGCACAACGGTTCATTCATTCCAAGTAGACATCGGCGACCAAACCCCTATGATTGGGCCAAATTTATCGGAAAAAGAGAAACAAATTCTGCTGGAAGTCCACTGGATGGCACTTGATGAAATATGCGAACGCGACCGGGCATTCCTGTGGACGGCAGGGCTGGCGGGGATACTGGAATTTTTCAATGAACTTACGTCTTGGGGCGATGATGTAAGCTTCCCGCGACCCGGCAAATAGCAGCAACAGCCTCCGTAAAATTTTTACGGAAGCCGTTGCTTTATTATTAAATTGGGCTATAATGTAAATAGGAGCGTGATAGTTATGTTAAAATTATTTGAAGTAGCAGGCTTTAAAAATTTTGGCCATAAGTTTTCCCTCAACTTTTCCGATGTGCGTGATTATAAGTTTAATGAGCATTGCATCAAGGATGGATTGTTGAAAAACTGTATCATATATGGCAAAAATTCGTCTGGGAAGACAAATTTCGGTCTAGCAATATTTGATATTGTAGCACATTTAACGGGTAATCATGTTTCGACAGGCCTTTATGATAACTATCTAAACTCAGATAATTCTGCAAATATAGCATATTTTCAATATGTTTTTCAGTTTGGAAGCGATATTGTGGATTATAGTTATGAAAAATCTTCAAACAAAACACTTATCAGTGAAAAACTCTTACTGAATGGATTACTCATTTTAAAGGTGCGCTATAGCTCGTCAAGGATTATAGAATCTGACATATCAGGACTATCAAAACTTGCGCCAACTTTAGATCTTTCATTTTATACAGGGGGTTCAATGCTTCGACTGGTATTAAGCAATGCAATGCTCGGTGCTACACACCCATTATACAAAATGCTGATGTTCGTATCAAAAATGCTGTGGTTTAGAGGCCTCAGGCAACTTGTATTCATTGGACACACAACAGATATCGTAGATTATTACAAATTCATGCTTGATGATAAGTCTGTACTTGCCGAGTTTCAAGAGTTGCTGATTTCGGCAGGAATTAATTCAAATTTAACAGTTGAAAAAGATCCCCATTCTGGGCAAAGGAATTTATATAGCCATACTGGTAGTAAAGAATCAGGTAAGATTCCATTTATCCCAACTGCTTCTAGCGGAACAAAAGCTCTGTACACATTATTCTATTGGCACAAAACCGCTCTGGACACGTCGCTGTTATTCATAGACGAATTTGACGCTTACTACCACTTCGAGCTGGCAGAAACTATTGTAAAACTTCTGGGCAAACGTCCCAACACCCAAGTGTTGCTAACATCCCACAATACAAACTTGCTGACAAATCGCATTATGCGTCCGGATTGTTATTTTATCCTCACGCCAGAAAAACTCACATCATTTGCAAACGCCACAAATAGAGAATTGCGTGAAGGCCATAATCTAGAAAAGCTATACGCCAGCGGTGAATTTTATGAGTGACAGGTCGGCAGATATTCTTGTAATAGTTGAAGGCGCAAAAACAGATGTACGACTAATGGAGCGGTTGCTTAGATTATACGGAATTGACAAGCGCCATCAAATTGTGTCATACAACACAAATATCTACGCACTATATAATTAAATATTCAGCGACCCAGACCCACAAAGCTTAGATTTACAACTGCATTTGCGAAGCAGAGAAACTGACCCAAACAAGAAAACAATTCTAGACCACACTTATGCTGAAACCCTGTTGATATTCGATTTTGACCCACACGACATACAGTTTACAGAAGATAAAATCCGTAAAATGGCAGAGTTTTTCTCAGAATCCACGGAGATGGGCAAGCTTTATATAAATTATCCGATGGTAGAAGCGTTTTATCATGTAAAGAGTGTCGTTGATGCAAACTATTTCACATATGTAGTCACTATGGACGAGCTGATATCCAAACAATACAAAAGGCGAGTTGGCGTAGAAAGTTGCGCAAGTAATTATAATAACTTCCCTGCCAACAAAGACGATTGTAGCATAATAATTCGACAGAACATAAGTAAAGCGTGGCACATGCTTGGTCTTGCCACCAATACTGTTGCCCCGGCTTCATTAGATATCTTGGCGGCTCAGATAGCTACAATGAATGATACAGAAGCGATTGCGGTTTTATGTACCTGTGTGTTTTACATTGTTGATTACAACCCGGCTTTACTGGCACAAAATACCTAAATCGTTCCGGCAAATAGAATACCACTCACACTCACCGCAAATGTCTTCGAATATGGAGGCATTTATTCTTTTGCCAATTTCGCGGGTTATGTACCCGTAGGCATATGCTTTTTCGCAAACGCCAAAATGGGCCATGACTTTGCTGTCTATGCGCTGTACTTTTTCTTGGGTCGCACAAAAGCCCGCCTCTGTTACAAGCGGGCATTTTGCGCAAATATCGTCGGTTGTTGTTACAATTTCAATTGTGGTTTCGGGGGCAAGGCGCAGGCGCGATGTTATAATGTCCATGTTTTCTACAAAATCGCTGCTATAGCCCTTGCCACTGTAGGTTTGGGTGCAAAGCAAATGATGCGGGCGTAGTTTTATAGGGTTGTTCATGATTCTACGCGCATTAGCAGTTCCCCAGCCTTTACAGTCCGGCCTTCTTGTGCATATATTTGGCCTATTGTACCGGCAGCTTTGCTTACAATTGTTGTCTCCATTTTCATGGCTTCGATAACGGCCACAACATCGCCCTCGGCTACTTTGTCGCCGGTGGATACGGTTAACTTGCTTATCATGCCGGGCAGGGTCGCGCCAATTTCGTTTGCGTTGGTTGGGTCGGCAACCAATGCGGCAGATGCGGTTTTGGCGGATGCTGTTACTACTGTTTTGTCCTGCACCATAATCTCGCGCCTGCTGCCGTTTAGCTCAAAAACTACCAGACGGTTGTCTTCGTCGTCCAAATCGCCTATATGCACAAGGCGGATTAGCAGCACTTTACCGTCTTCTATTTCAACTTCTGTACTTTCGCCGGGCAAAAGGCCGCCAAAGAAAACGGGGGTATCCATTTCAGATAAATCTGAATATTCCTGCCTGTGGGCGTAGAATTCTTCTACCAGTTTTGGGTACAGGCAATAGGATACGATGTCTTGCATGTTGGCAGTTGGGCAAAACGCGGCCATTTTTTCTTTTACCGCGTCAAAATCTGCGGATGGCAAATGCTCGCCGGGGCGGCAGGTTATGGCTTCTTGGCCTTTTAGCACAATATTTTGTATATCCTTTGGGAATCCCCCCTGCGGCTGCCCCATCATCCCGCTAAAATAGCTTACAACGGAGTCCGGGAAGGCCAAATGCTTGCCGCGTTCCACAATATTTTCCGGTGTCAGGTTATTCTGCACCATGAAAATCGAGAAATCACCAACCATTTTGGACGATGGCGTTACCTTTACAATATCTCCAAGCATGGTATTTACGCTGCGGTACATGTCCTTCACATCTTTGAAACGCGAGCCAAGGCCAACGCTGTCTACTTGCGCCTTTAGGTTGGTGTACTGGCCGCCTGGCATTTCGTATTTATAGATATCCGTTGTTGGGGACGTTAACCCCTCTTCAAAATCGGCATAAAATTTGCGGGCATGGTCCCAGTATTCCGCAATGGGCAGCAATTTTTCGTCACATAGGCCGGTGTCGCGCTCGTGGCCTTCAAATGCCGTAACAATCGCATTCATAGACGGCTGGCTGGTTAGCGACGATAGCGAGGCTATGGCGGTATCCACGATGTCTACGCCCGCTTCCGCGGCCTTAAGCAAGGTGGCTACGCCGTTGCCGCTGGTGTCGTGGGTATGCAAATGTATTGGCAGCCCAATTTCATTTTTAAGCGTGGACACAAGCTTGTGGGCGGCGTATGGCTTCAGCAGGCCAGACATATCCTTTATACCAAGTATGTGAACGCCGCGGCGTTCCAACTCTTTTGCCATGTTTACATAATAGTTTAGATTGTATTTATCGCGGGAAGGGTCCGAAATATCGCCTGTGTAACAGATATAACCTTGCGCAATTTTGTTTTGCTTTAGCACTTCCTCGATGGATAGTTCCATGTTGGGCAGCCAGTTTAGCGAGTCAAATATACGGAAAACGTCAATACCTGCGTCGGCGGCCTCTTTGATAAATTGGCGTATAACATTGTCTGGGTAACTTGTATAGCCCACGGCGTTGGCACCGCGCAAAAGCATCATGAACAAGACATTCGGGATTTTTTCACGTAGGATGGCGAGCCGCTCCCAAGGTGACTCTTTTAGGAAGCGATACGCCACGTCAAAAGTTGCGCCGCCCCACATTTCTAATGCAAAAGCGTTTGGCATTGCGTAAGACATATATTCCGCGATAGCGGCCATGTCTTTTGTGCGTACCCTGGTGGCCAGCAATGACTGGTGGGCGTCGCGCAGGGTGGAGTCCGATATCAGGAGCTGCTTGCTGTTTAGGCAATAATCGCGGACGGCAATAGGGCCTTGTTGGTCTAATAATTGTTTAAGATTGGTGGATTGCTTCGCTTCGCTCGCAATGACCACAGGCACCGGGGCCGGCTCTTGTTTATGAGAATGCGGGGCATTTACCGCAAGTTCTGCAATATAGGTCAAAATTTTGGTGTCCCGGTCGCGGGAAGCAGGAAGTTCGTACAGTGCTGGGGTGTCATCTATAAACGTGGTATTGCATTCGCCTGCAGCAAATTTGGGGTGTTCCAAAATATTGTTTAAAAATTGGATGTTTGTCTTAACACCCTGTATCCGCATTTCACTTAAAGCGCGGCGTGCGCGGCGAATAGCCGCTTCAAAACTGCGGCCAGATGCAGACACTTTTACAAGCAGGCTGTCGTAATAGGGCAGGATTTCCGCCCCGGTAAACGCGTTGCCCGCATCCAGGCGAATACCGTGGCCGCCGCTGGAACGGTACACCGTTATTTTGCCAATATCCGGCGAGAAATTATTAAGCGGGTCTTCTGTAGTAACGCGGCACTGGATGGACACGCCGTTTATTTGCACGCTGTCCTGGGACGGGATGTTTATCATTGGGCTGGCCAAGTCATGACCTTCTGCAATAAGAATCTGCGACTGCACTATGTCCACATTGGTGATAATCTCTGTAATGGTATGCTCTACCTGCACGCGCGGGTTCATCTCTATAAAATAATGCCGGCCAGACTTGTCTACCAAAAATTCCACCGTGCCGGCACTTACATAGTCCACAGCTTTGGCTATTTTTACCGCGTCTTGGTACAGCGCGTTTTTGATATTGTCGGCCAGCGAAACCGCCGGGGCAATTTCAATAACCTTTTGATAACGCCGCTGCAGCGAGCAGTCACGCTCAAAAAGATGCACCACGTTGCCATGCTTATCCGCCAAAACTTGAATTTCTATATGTTTTGGCTCTACCAGATATTTTTCCATAAAAATATCGCCGTTGCCAAATGATTTTAAAGCTTCGCTTTGCACCAGCGGGAACATCTGCTGTAGTTCGGCATCATTTTCTACACGGCGCATTCCCTTGCCGCCGCCGCCGGCCGCCGCTTTTAAAATTATAGGATAGCCATACTCGTTGGCGCGTTCTATGGCTTGCCTAAGCCCTGTAAGCGGGCTGTCACTGCCAGGGATTGTTGGGACGCCGCATGCTTTTGCAATTTCCTTTGCATTAAGCTTGTCGCCCATTTTCTCCAGCACATTTGACGGCGGGCCAATAAAGATAATGCCGTTTTCTTCACATGCGCGGGCAAAATTTGGGTTTTCCGACAAGAAGCCATAACCGGGGTGTATGGCGTCTACATTTTTAGATTTTGCCAAGCGTATGATGGCGTCTATATCCAAGTATGCACCCAGCGGTGTACGGTTTTCGCCAACTAAATAAGAAGAATCGGCCTTTGTGCGGAAAAGGTTATACGCGTCTTCCTTAGCGTAAATTGCCACTGTACTTAGGCCCAAATCCTTACAGGCACGGAATACACGTATCGCAATTTCGCCACGGTTGGCGACCAGGACTTTACGAATTTTATTTTTCATAGCTACGCTCCCAAATAATTTTCTTGACATTGTAGCGGAAAAGTTGATGTCGTGCAACTGTTGTATTAAAAAAATCTGGCTTCCTTAATGGACGCCGGCATTTTGCTGGTATTCATTTTGAACATCAGCAAAAATTGAGTATAGTTTTTTCTTAATTTTGCAAGCTGAATAATGCCCCTGTTTCTGTACAATATAGGGCGATAACCAATCCAAAGCCAGAAAGCCTATATTCTATAACCGTTACGAAGTTTGTATTTGCAAGTCTTTCTATGGCAATATACCGATTGTGTCCATGAAATCCGCTGCCCAGTGTTTTTTCAATGCCGCCGCTAGGCGAAAGTTTCACAGCATAACCCCAATATCCTTCTTCCGGGTCATGAATAACGCCTAGCGGTAAATTGCGTATCCACTTTAATTGCTCTGCATAATCACTCCATTCGATATCATCCCAAAATATACTTCGTGCATGAAGTTCATCGTCTATAAAAATACACGTCAATCTAATTCTCCCGAGGTGCGAAAAAAGTTGACAAAATCAGAGAAAGCATCAATATCAAGAAGATTAGTCATCAAGATGCTTTTGAGTGAAGTGCTGGGTTTATGGTTGGTATCTT